>LNFM01001852.1_pt1 | contig 46237 bp, 42 predicted proteins | sample 596031 | NCBI WGS metagenome assembly LNFM01 (sample SAMN04254537, study PRJNA301005) | activated carbon metagenome | isolation source: dual media filters at the Ann Arbor, Michigan drinking water treatment plant | place: USA: Ann Arbor
GTTGCCGATGTCCTCCTGCCTGCATGGAATTACACGGTTCTACCAAATTTGAACTGGCAAAAAGGGGAAGTTATTTCGTAGGCGTTCCTTAGCGACCGCAGATCCAGTATGCTCGCTGTAAAAATCCAAGGCGTTGGCAACATCACGTTCCGCCTCGGGGTGGAGCGAGTAGGTCATTGCGGTAGTCTTGCTCGAAGCCGGGCAATGGCTTCTTGTCCTGGAACTGTCGCGATCACACCGGATTCCAGTTCGGCTTCCCTTCGATCCGCTTCTCGTTCCCAAGCCTCCTCGACTTCGGGGTCTGGATCAAGGCTGGCGATCAGCCGCTCAAGCAGGTGTGATCGTTCGACAGGAGCTAACTGCAGGACTTCGGCTTCCAGAAGTTCCAGGTTCGCGCTCACGTTGACCTCCGGTACGATAGATGTTTGATAAGCCATAGTTTACCTACAACGAGCGGGGATCACCGTGGCACGACCTCTGCGCGGGTTCCGCTACGCCTGTCCCGTTTTTGGGGCGAACCCCTCCCTACGCTCCCCCGCAGTGCGTCATCATTAACCACAGCGGTTTATCATTTGTCACAACATTTGCTTCCGCGCTTGTCCGCGTGGGCGCAGAAGGCGTGCCTGTAATGGTCAAGTAAATTTGGACAGTCGCTTAGGTTGCCAACTCCCGCTAAGCGGCTTTCAAAAACTGTTGTTCATCTTGAGTGGGTGACATTGCGCCAATAGCGGAAGGTATCCGCTCGGTATTGTAGAAATGGACCCGGGGGCGCCCCACGGCCAGGCCGTCGGCCTTCAAGGCCTCTGACCTGCGGCGGCCATCGGTCTGGCTGACCTGGGCATGGAGAGCCGTGACGCGCACCTGCAGGTGCTGGCGCGCGACCGGGGGTTACCGGGTAGGCCTTCTTTAACGTCTCGACGAGCGGATACCTCATCTCATTTCCCGGGCAAAGAAGGCACTGGCTTTTTTTAGGATATCTTTCCCCGTCTCCCGTTGTTTAATACGTGGTTTTAACTGCTGGATTTCCTGGTTGTCCGGGGTGCGCGCCCGCCTCTGGGGTAACGGCGTACTGGCCTGCTCGGCCAGCGTCTGCTGCCGCCAGCGCTTCACGGCGGTGGAGCCTGCCCCGGCGACCGCGCAGGCTTGCGCAAGGGTGCCATTCTGTTCAACCATGAGCTTGGCTATTTCCAGCTTGAAGGCGGGGATGTACGGTTTGCGTTGTGGCATGGTGATTCCTTCTGGGTCGTCTGTCGTAGTATAAATGACTCTTCAGACCGTCCAAAATTATTAGGCCATTACAATGCACTGGTGCGCACGGCGCGCCCTGCATTTGATTGGTTATATTAACAGTAAGTGTCGTTCTCTAACCTGGAAAAGCAGTTGGGTTACATACGTAGGTGCGAATTTATTCGCACTAATAACAAGTCATGTGCGAATAAATTCGCACCTACGCCGGGCTTTCGGCATCCTGCCTCTGGCGGCACTACGGCGGATACAAGTGCGGTGAGCGCAGGCGACCGCCATGGATGGCGGAAGGTAGAGCAATGCAGGAGCACACCGCTGCGCTGTCGAGATGCGCAAGAACCGCCAACTGCTTTTCCCAGGTTTATTTATCAAGCTGGCACACAGCCTTCCTGAGATTACCACTCATAGCAACCCAATTTTTTTGCTTTGTTCTTGCAGTTTTTCCAGTGCCGAGCGCATTTCGTTAATGCGTTGGCGTTCTTTTTCAACGATGTCTGCCGGGGCGCGTTCGACGTAGTTGGCGTTGGCAAGTTTGATGTCGCCACGTTCGATGTCTTTATTGAGTTTTTCAATCTCTTTGGTGAGGCGTGCCAGTTCGGCGTTTTTGTCGATGAGGCCTGCCATGGGGATGAGCAGTTTGAGTTCGCCAACCAAGCCAGTGGCTGATTCAGGTGCGACGCTGTCGGGTGGTAGCAGGGCGATAGATTCTAGCCTGGCCAGGCTGGTGAAGTAGTGGCGGTTGCGTTCGAGACGAGCCGTGTCTTCAAGCGTGTAATTATCCAGTAATACCGGCAGTGGTTTACCAGGGGCGATGTTCATGCCGCTGCGAATTTGGCGTACAGCAATAATAAAGTCCATTACCCAGGTCATTTCGGTGATTGCATGTTGGTCTATCTTGTCAGATTGGGGGACAGGGTAGGGTTGCAACATGATGGTGCCGCCCTGTTTGCCCGCCAACGGCGCAACGCGTTGCCAGATCTCTTCAGTGATGAAGGGCATGAAAGGGTGAGCAAGCCGCAGCACGGTTTCCAGCGTGCGCACCAGCGTGCGGCGCGTGCCGCGTTGTGCGGCAGCCGTGCTATGTACTGACAACAGCACTGGCTTAGACAATTCAAGATACCAGTCACAGTATTCATTCCAGGTGAATTCATAAATGGCTTGCGCGGCGAGGTCAAAACGATAACCGGCAATCGCGTCATTGACAGTTTGTTCCGTGCTTTGCAGGCGCGAGATGATCCAGCGGTCTGCAAGGCTTAATTCTATAGGCGCGTCGCCGTTACCGGTGTCATGAGTTTCAGTATTCATCAGCACATAGCGTGCGGCGTTCCACAGTTTGTTGCAGAAATTGCGATAACCCTCGATACGTCCCATGTCAAATTTTATGTCACGTCCGGTGGAGGCCAGGCTGGCCAACGTAAAGCGTAGAGCATCGGTACCATGGGCTGGAATACCATTGGGAAACTGCTTCTGTATGGTTTTTGTAATACGGCCACTAATTGCGGGTTGCATAAGACCCGAGACGCTTTTCGCTACCAGATCGGCCTGAGTGATGCCATCAATAAGGTCAATTGGGTCGAGTACATTACCCTTGGATTTTGACATTTTATGGCCTTCAGCATCACGCACTAAGCCGGTAACATACACTTCGCGGAACGGTACTTCGCCAGTGAATTTAAGACCCATCATGATCATGCGCGCCACCCAGAAGAAGATGATGTCGAAACCCGTTACAAGCACGTTGGTGGGATAAAATGTTTTAAGCTCGGGTGTTTGTTGTGGCCAGCCGAGTGTTGAAAACGGCCACAGCGCGGATGAGAACCAGGTGTCGAGTACGTCTTCATCCTGCTTGAGCGCAAGGTTGTCGTCGAGATGATGTTTGATGCGCACTTCCTGTTCGTTGCGGCCAACATAGATGTTACCGGCGTCGTCATACCACGCGGGTATGCGATGTCCCCACCAGATCTGGCGGCTGATGCACCAGTCTTCGATTTTATTCATCCAGTCGAAATAGGTGCGGCTCCAGTTGTCGGGAATAAAACGGATATCGCCATTTTCCACGGCCTTGATGGCGGGAGCCGCTAATGGCGCGACTTTTACGTACCATTGATCGGTAAGGAACGGTTCAATCACCGCGCCGCTGCGGTCACCGCGTGGCACCGTGAGTTTGTGGTTGTCGATTTTTTCCAGCAAGCCTTGCGCTTCAAGATCAGCGACGATGCGTTTGCGCGCTTCAAAGCGATCCAGACCGTGGTACTGTTTTGGTATCAGTTCATCTGGATGTTGGCCAGAAGGGGCATCCTCAACCAAGACTTTGATTCCATTTTCCGGGGTGGCTTTATGCCTAATAGAAAATTCAAAGTCGGATAATGGACTAATAATTTTAGCATCGGTGGTGAATATGTTAATCAGCGGCAGACTGTGGCGCTGTCCCACGGCATAGTCATTGAAGTCATGCGCAGGTGTGATCTTGACGCAGCCAGTGCCAAATGCCGGGTCAACATAATCATCCGCAATAATCGGTATGCGGCGCCCGGTGAGTGGCAATTCAACTTCTTTTCCCACCAGTAACCAGTAACGTTCATCCTTTGGGTTTACGGCCACTGCCGCATCGCCGAGCATGGTTTCCGGGCGGGTGGTGGCGACGATGAGATAGCCGCTGCCATCGGCGAGCGGATAGTGGATGTGCCACATGAAACCGTCTTCTTCTTCGGCGATAACTTCCAGGTCAGAGACGGCGGTGTGCAGCACCGGATCCCAGTTCACCAGACGTTTGCCGCGATAGATCAAACCTTCTTCGTGGAGGCGCACAAACACTTCACGTACTGCTTCAGATAACTGCGGATCCATGGTGAAGCGTTCGCGTGACCAGTCGAGCGATGTACCGAGACGGCGTAATTGACGTGTAATCTTGCCGCCGGATTCACTCTTCCACTTCCATACTTGCTCGATAAAGACATCGCGGCCCAGATCATGGCGGGTTTTACCCTGGGCAGCGAGTTGGCGTTCCACCACCATTTGCGTGGCAATGCCGGCGTGATCAGTGCCCACTTGCCACAGCGTGTTGTTGCCACGCATGCGGTGATAACGGATGAGCACGTCCATCAAGGTGTCCTGGAAGGCGTGCCCCATGTGCAGTGTGCCTGTGACATTGGGTGGTGGGATCATGATGCAATAGGGCGTTGCTGTGCTGGCGTTATCGGGCTTGAAATAGCCGTGCTGCTCCCAGATGTCATACCAGCGTTGTTCCATCGTGTTCGGATTATAGGTTTTTTCCATGGTATCTTTTTCGTGAGTGTTTATGGTGAAGTTCGCAGGTTCTACGCGATGATCCGTGCCAGGAATAGATAGCAAAGGTGGTTTACTATTTTTATCGAGTCCTTTTTCAATCAGGATATTTTGTACGATTTCCCGTATCTGGGCATTGATCTCCGTGCGCATATCATTTTTTAATGTGGCAGTCATCTGCTGTAACGAGGCATGAATGGCGCTGCTGACTGAGGTTTCTATCTGCTGCGCAATAGTGTGCTGTAGCTCGGTATTTGAGTTACTTTGCGTTTTCGCGCTTGCTATAGATGAGGGCGGTGTATGATGGGCAACATTTGGCCCCAGCATTATCACGTCGTCCAGCACTGGCAGGTCATCTTCAGGGAGTGTGTCAGTGGGTATCATACGGTTGCTTCAGAAGATGCGGCAATATTGTGGGACTGCAATTCGTAACCGCGATCACGATAAAACCGGTAACGCTCGCGGCCAATCTGTTTTTGTTCCGGGCTTTGGTCAATGATTTCGGCGACACGTTCGAAGTGGCTGAAAAAAAGCGGTACATCGCTTGCCATGTTAATCAGCACAGTGGTGTTTGTCTGAATGCCTGTGGGCAGTTCATTGCTGTATCCAATTACAATCGGCGGTGTATTTGCGGCGATTACCTGATGTGACAGCGCATGCGGCAGGAAACTGCCTTGGTTGAATGTCCATAATAAATCATCCATGTGTGCGGCGTGTTGTTCTGATGCGGTGTGGATGTAGATTGGGTGTTTCATGCGATAGGCCTTGTCTGCCAAACGGCACGCGAATAACGCCCTGCTGCGTGGGGCAGCGTCCGCAAGTATGTAAAAGTCGATTCGGGTCATTTTTTAACTGCCCTCTCTCCCTAACCCTCCCCCCGTATGTGGGGGGAGGAGACAATATTGTTTGCTTGGTAAAGTGTGTCATTCCGAGCGTAGCGAGGAATCTTAAAGATCCCTCACTACGTTCGGGATGACAGTATGAAGAGGGTTGATCTGGATAACATTACCCACCTTCAAATGATTCCCTAATCCCCAGTTTTTTCCGCGCATTTATCAATTAAATACTGTGTCAGCAAGGGCACGGGGCGGCCAGTTGCGCCTTTTTTATCACCGGACAGCCAGGCGGTGCCCGCAATATCCAGGTGCGCCCAATGGAATTTTTTGGTGAAGCGTGACAGAAAGCACGCGGCAGTAATCGTGCCGCCTTCGCGGCCACCAATGTTAGCCATGTCGGCGAAATTACTTTTAAGCTGCTCTTGATATTCATCCCACAGTGGTAATTCCCAGGCACGATCTCCACTGACTTTGCCGGCATTCAACAAGTCATGGGCGAGTGGGCTGTGGTTGCTGAGCAGGCCAATCGCATGCTTGCCCAGGGCCACCACGCAGGCGCCCGTGAGCGTGGCGATATCGATGACCGCTACCGGATCGTAACGCTCGCAGTAAGTGAGCGCATCACACAGAATCAGACGGCCTTCAGCATCGGTATTAAGAATTTCTATCGTTTGCCCTGACATGCTGGTGATGACATCACCGGGTTTGGTGGCGGTGCCGCTGGGCATGTTTTCCGTGGCGGGAATCACGCCCACCACATTAATCGGCAAACGCATTTCCGCAATGGCGGTGAGCGTGCCAAGCACACTGGCGGCACCACACATGTCATATTTCATCTCATCCATTTTGTCGGAAGGCTTGATCGAGATGCCGCCTGAATCAAACGTCACGCCCTTGCCCACCAATACCACCGGTTTGCCCTGTTTTTTGTCGCCGTTGTATTCCAGCGTGATCAATTTTGGCGGTTGCGCACTGCCGCGCGCGACGGAGAGAAATGAACCCATACCCAGTTCTTCGATGTCGGCGGTTTCGAACACTTCTACCTTGATGGATTTGTATTGCTTCGCCAACTCTTTGGCCTGATCGGCAAGGTAAGCGGGTGTGCAGATATTGGCAGGCATGTTGCCCAGGTTTTTGGTAAGCTCTACGCCTTGTGCAATCGCTAAACCAACCTCCAACGCCTGTTCGCCATCGGTTAATTCACGGCGGCTCGACACGCTGAACACCAGTTTGCGCAATGGGCGGCGCTCAGTATCTTTTTTACTTTTCATTTGATCGAAGCGATACAGCGTACCCTGTGCCGTCTCAACTGCTTGACGCACTTTCCAGGCAATATCGTGATGCTTTACATTTAATTCAGTGAGGTAACACACCGCTTCCATCGCGCCTTTTTCATTCAGCGTGTTCACAGCGGTGGCAACGATTTTGCGATATTGGCTGTCACCCAGATCACGTTCGCGTCCGCAGCCTACCAGCAGCACACGATCACACAAAGTGTTGGGCACATCATGCAGCAACAGGGTTTGTCCTATGCGGCCTTCCAGGTCGCCACGGCGAATCAGTTTGGATATGTAGCCGCCGCTGATTTCATCCAGCCGCTCCGCGCCAGGCGAAAGACGCCGTGGCTCAAAAACCCCCATGACGATACAGGCCGTGCGTTGTTTTTCTGAATCGCCACTTTTTACTGTAAACTCCATGCTGACTCCTAAGTGATGCCGATAACGGATGGTGGAACGCTGTTACTGAAGTAATAATTATTCTGTATTTCCAATCAATTTCTGTTAAAAAGCCGATTTTTTTAACATTCTGACCAAATTAAAAAAATTTATTAAATTTAAGTAATTGATAAATATGTATAAGTTTTTATTATATGGTTTGGATGAAATCACAAGTTTGCGAGATTTCTTATAATTTATCAAGTTTACCCTAAACCCGGTAATTTGCCACTGGCAAGGTTCTTTTTCCAGGAGGGGAGCAGGGGGCTAATGCTGTTTACTTAACACCATTCCGTTCGCCCTGAGCAGCCCGCGTAGCGGGCGTGTCGAAGGGTTCTGGATGAGTGGCGGGTGGTTCGACAGGGTTCTCCTGAGTTTATCGAAGGGTTCACCACGAACGGTTAAGTGAACAGTATTGGGTCAGGCGCGAGGACTTTTGATCCCCCGCCAAACTCGTTCCGCAATGGTCACGCCGAGCAGGATCACCGCACCTGCCAGAATACCTGCCAGCGCATCCAGCAGGGTGGGGAGGGTAATGTGCAGGATACCGCCGATACCCGGTATCGCGCTGGCACTGTTTGCCAGTTGCAAGATCAACTCGCGTGCCCAGTGTATGCCGTGCGTTAAAATGCCCCCACCTACCAAAAACATGGCAGCGGTGCCGACAATCGACAAACCTTTCATCAGGACGGGAGCCGCCCTCACTATGAAAGCGCCGAGGCTACGCTGCATTTTATGCGACACGCTGACACCCTTCTTCTCGCTGAGATAAAGCCCCGCGTCATCCAACTTGATGATGCCTGCTACAAGGCCATACACGCCAATGGTCAATGCGAGGGCGATGGTTGACAACACCGTCACTTGCATAGCGAACGATGCTGTGGCGACGGTTCCCAGGCTAATAACAATGATTTCAGCAGACAGAATAAAGTCAGTACGAATCGCGCCGCGTATTTTATCTTTCTCAAAAGCAACCATATCGACTGTAGCGTCAACCCGCGCCTCGACTAATTGGGTATGATGTGCTTTATCGTCAGCCTTGCTGCGCAGGAATTTGTGCGCCAATTTTTCGAAACCTTCATAACACAGAAAAGCGCCACCCAGCATCAAGAGCGGTGTCACCGCCCAAGGCGCAAACGCGCTGATGGCTAAGGCTGAAGGCACCAGGATCAACTTATTTTTTAACGAACCTTTCGCTACCGCCCAGACCACCGGCAACTCACGATCAGCCTTGAGACCCGCCACCTGTTGCGCATTAAGCGCAAGATCATCCGCCAGGACGCCCGCCGTTTTCTTTGCGGCGACTTTGGTCATGACGGCTACATCGTCGAGAATGGTTGCAATGTCATCGAGCAGAATTAATAAGCCGGTTCCGGCCATGGGTGAGTTTCCTTTGTGGATTCGTAGCAAGTAGGTTGGGTTGAGCTTGCGAAGCCCAACATTTTAAATCGAGATTAACCATGCAAGTTTAAACAATATCATCTCTGTCACGATCGTTGGGCTTCATTTCATTCAGCACCAACTACGGCGCTATTTTTTCGTGTTTTTCGTGGATGGCATCGTCCTATTAAACGTGCGTATTATCCGTTACTCAATCTCAATCTCAAACGCAATGCCCTGCGCCAGCATCGGCTTACTTCCCCAGTTAATAGTATTAGTCTGGCGTCGCATATAAACTTGCCACGCATCTGAGCCAGCTTCGCGTCCACCGCCGGTTTCTTTTTCACCGCCGAAGGCGCCGCCGACTTCTGCGCCGGAGGTGCCGATGTTGATGTTGGCGATGCCGCAGTCGCTGCCGACGGCTGATAAAAACTGCTCGGCATGCTGTAGTTGCGTGGTGAATAGCGCGGAAGAAAGGCCTTGGGGGACGGCGTTTTGCAGTGCGATGGCTTCTTCGAGAGTGTGATAGCGCATCACATACAGGATGGGCGCGAAGGTTTCGCGCTGCACGACCGGCCAATGATTTTCGGCACGTACCAGGGTGGGTTCAACGAAGTGGCCGGAGCCTTGCAGTACGGTGCCGCCATAAAGAATTTCACCGCCTGCGGTGATGGCGTCTGCCAATGCGCGGCGGTAGCCCGCTACGGCGTTTTCATCAATTAATGGCCCCATCAATATGCCGGGCGTGAGTGGGCTGCCAATGCGCACTTGTTTGTAGGCATGGATCAGGCGCGTGACAAGTTCTTTATAACGGGATTCATGGATAATCAGGCGGCGCGTGGTGGTGCAGCGTTGCCCCGCGGTGCCGACGGCGCCGAAGACAATGGCGGGTACGGCAAGCGTAAGGTCAGCGCTTTCGTCCACGATGATGGCGTTGTTGCCACCCAATTCCAACAGGCTTTTGCCCAGGCGCCGCGCGACAATTTCTGCGACATGACGCCCTACGGCGGTGGAGCCAGTGAATGAAATCAGTGGTACGCGTGAGTCCGCGACGAAGCGTTCTGCAAGTGTGTTATGGTCGGTAATAAACAGTGAAAAAATGCCGCGATAACCGTGTGCTGTCATGACATCGCCACAGATTTTCTGGAGGGCGATAGCGCACAACGGTGTTTTGGGTGACGGCTTCCACACTACGGTATTACCCGTGATGGCGGCGATGAAGGCATTCCACGCCCACACCGCCATGGGGAAATTAAATGCGGTGATAACGCCGACCACGCCGAGCGGATGCCATTGTTCATACATGCGGTGCTGGGGGCGTTCGGAGTGCATGGTTTTGCCGTAGAGCATGCGTGACTGGCCGACGGCGAAATCGGCGATGTCAATCATCTCTTGCACTTCACCGTCACCTTCGCTTTTGATCTTGCCCATTTCCAGCGATACCAGACTACCCAGTGCGTCTTTGTTGGCGCGTAAACGTTCGGCGATTAAACGCACCAGCTCGCCGCGTTTGGGTGCGGGCACGTTGCGCCATTCCTGAAAGGCCTGAATGCTGCGGGTGATGATGGCGTCGTAGTCGTTATCTGAACACAGGCTGACCCGGCCAATCAGATCGCCCGTGGCGGGGTTGAAAGAGTCGAGGCCATTTTCGCCTTCGGTGCTGTTATTGACGCCGCCGATGCCCAGGGTGTTCAAAAGATCCGTGGTTTGCTGGTTACTCATGAATGCCTCTGCGTGCTCTTGCGTTGTGTTGTTGATAATTTACCACTAAAATGAGGTGTGTTGCTATGCGTCGTGCATGGATGCCCAAGTGCCGCGAGAGGCAGGATGCCGGAAGCGGCCAACGCTTGGTGGGTTTTGCAACCCACCCTACATTGATCTTGATAGTTTAATTAGCAGCATTTGGTTTATATGAGGAATAATATACCGTGCCGCATAACGAACCTTACATTACTTTTGCCCGCCAACAGGTGGCTGACATTTTGCAGCGTGAGCAGGGCTGGCGGCCATGCCCTGCTGATCCATGCAAGTTGCTGGTGACCAATGAGAACGGCGAAGAAGTGAGCCTTGACCTTACGCCAGCACATGCGGCGCCACAGATGCCGACAGCCTATGCTTGCTTTGACACGGTGCGCACCGCCGCGCAATTACTGGATGCTTATACGCAGATACGTTGCGCCTACCGCTTTGAGGATGACCTTGAAGCGCAGGTGCCGGTTCATCCCTTTGAGCATGATTTTGTTGCCGCTATTCTGCAACGTGCGCGTGCCAGTTTGAGCGATGATGATGCGATCAGCATTGCCCAATGGGTGAAGCATTTTGATGCCTATGTAGCGGTTAAGGCTGTGGAGGCACTGCTCAACAGCAATGCTGATCTGGCGTTGTTGAAGGTTGCGGCGGCGCGCGGTTGGACAGTGCATTTTGATCATGTGGCGATTCGTTGTGGGTCGTCGCGCGAGCGAGCTGCGGAGCGTGTTGTTGAGTTGCTGGTTGCAGAACATGGCTACGTTCCTTCACAGGTGAGTGGCGAAGAGTTTTATAGTTTTCCTGATGGCTGGAACGCTTATCCTTTGTATAAAATGCTTATCAATGGACAGATGTTGCGTTTGTTCATCGACCAGTCGGACGCCACGCATCCGACGCAGATTATTCAGCATTGGCATCATGTTTATGGCTACACTGCGCATCACATGGCGCTGCGTGCAACACGCCAAATTAACGGCGAACGTGTGGCCGTGCCGCTCGCCGAGGTCATGGCGGCGCTGGCTGAACACGGCGTCGAGAGCATGACGCCTACCGGCGAATACACGCAAGGTTTGTTGTTGCAAGTGTTCACGCGCCCGGAGCGTAACCCGCAGGTGCCAGATGATATCAAAGAGGCGTTGGCGCAGATTGACGCCAAACTGCCACGCGCCATCGAGAACGGAAAATTACTGGAAATTGTATCGCGCCGCGAGATGGACGCGATACATGCGCGCCAGTGGTTCGCGTTGTATGGGCTGGAATATCAGCCGCAGAATCCGCTGTATTCAGCACCCGTCTATGGTTATTTCTTGCCGGCGCAGGCCGCGCATGTGATCAAGACATCGGTGTAGGGTGCGCACGGCGCACCCTACATTAAGAGCGCGAAGGGGGCCGCTGCCGATCCAAGCGCCGATACGAAATAGCTTCTGCAAGATGGGCGGTAATGATCTCTTCGCTGTTTGCCAGGTCGGCAATGGTGCGCGCTACTTTTAAAATCCGGTGATACGCACGCGCCGACAGCCCGAGCCGTTCAATGGACTGTTCCAGTAACTGCGCGTCAGGTTTGCTCAAGCGGCAGGTGCGCTCGATTTGACGATTGCTCAACACGCAATTAGGTTTGCCCGCACGCTGCATTTGCCGTGCGCGTGCAGCTTCAACCCGGGCGCGTACCGTGTCACTAGTTTCTTCGGTACGGCCCTCAGCGGCGGCATTGAGTACCTCACGCGGTAGCCGTGGCACTTCGATGTGCATATCAATGCGGTCCAGCAACGGGCCAGAGATACGCCCCCGGTAACGCTGCACCTGATCTTCACTGCAATGACAGCGGCCATTAGGGTCACCCAGATAACCGCATGGGCACGGGTTCATGGCGGCGATGAGCTGAAAACGCGAGGGAAAAGTGGCCTGCCGCGCGGCGCGTGAAATCGTAATGTGCCCCGACTCCAGCGGCTCGCGCAACACTTCCAGTACGCGCCGGTCAAACTCCGGCAATTCATCCAGAAACAACACGCCGTGATGCGCCAGTGAAATTTCACCGGGACGCGGCTGCGAACCACCGCCGACTAACGCTACGCCGGATGCGGTGTGGTGCGGCGCCCTGAATGGGCGCTTGCCCCAGAGCGCGGGAGTGAAACCGGCGTCACTGATAGACATGATGGTCGCCGCTTCGAGTGCTTCTGCTTCGCTCATGCTTGGCAAAATGCTGGGCAGGCGACTGGCTAACATCGACTTGCCGGTGCCGGGCGGGCCGATCATCAGCAGGCTGTGGCCGCCCGCAGCGGCAATCTCCAGGGCGCGCCGGGCGTGTTGCTGGCCGCGCACGTCACACAAATCCGGGGTTTCTGTATCATGCGGGATGGTATTTTCTGGTGGTGGTGTGGGCGGAATCGAGTAGGGCGCCAAAGGCTGCGCTCCAGTAAGATGCGCGCACACCTGAGTAATATGACGCGCAGCGAACAACACGCCATCATTCACCAGCGCGGCCTCGGCGGCGTTATCCATGGGCACCAGCAAACAGCGTTGCGCATCGCGCGCGCGTACCGCCGCCGACAACACACCACGTATCGGGCGCAATTCGCCGCTCAGCGCTACCTCGCCGACAAATTCATATTGTTGCAGCACTTGAACCGGAATCTGCCCTGACGCCGCCAGAATACCCAGCGCAATCGGTAAATCAAAACGTCCGCCTTCCTTGGGCAGATCGGCAGGGGCAAGATTGACAGTGATACGTCGTGCCGGAAATTCAAACTGCGCATTCAGCAATGCGCCACGCACGCGGTCTTTACTTTCTTTCACCGCCATTTCCGGCAAGCCGACAATCGACAGGCTGGGCAAGCCATTGGAAAGATGCACTTCCACCGTCACCAGTGGTGCATCAATACCGTTTTGCGCACGACTATATACAATTGCAAGCGACATAAACTATGCCGGGGCTACGCAAGTGTAGCGAGTCACTTCGCAGTGTTCTTCAGTAGACTTTCCATATCAGCAACTTGTTTTTCCAGCGCATCTACCTTGGCGCGGGTACGGGTAAGCACCGCTGTTTGCACCTCGAATTCTTCGCGGGTCACCAGATCCAGTTTGTTAAAGCCCGCTTGCAGCGCCGCGCGGAAATTTTTTTCCACATCACGCTGCAAATCACGAATACCCGAAGGCAGCGCATCGGCGAGGCGTTTTGCCAGGTCATCCAGTATTTTAGGGTCAATCATGGGGTAAAGCCTCCTGTTTCCTGTGTCATAGCCGTGTGGCGGGTGCATTTGGGTTTGGTGCGCTGGGAACCCTGCGCTTCACTGAACCTTTCGTTGGCGCTCTTCCCTTGGTCGAGATCATGAACAGGTTCTTGGTGGTACAGAACTATACCATTTCTGAAAACTTTTGCGCCTTGACTGCCGCATCAATCGCTTTAAGAATACCCAACAATTCTTCCATGCGACCCAACGGCCAGGCATTGGGGCCATCACTCAAGGCTGTGTCAGGCGTAGGGTGGGTTTCCATAAATAAACCGGCCACACCCGCCGCCACAGCGGCACGCGCCAGCACCGGCACGAACTCCCGCTGCCCACCGGAACTTGCGCCCTGCCCACCCGGCAATTGCACCGAATGGGTGGCGTCAAACACCACCGGGCAACCGGTATCACGCATCACTGCAAGCGAGCGCATGTCTGACACCAGATTGTTGTAGCCAAAAGAGACTCCACGTTCGCAGACCATCATCTGGTTGTTACCCGTTTCGCGGGCTTTTTCCACTACGTTTTTCATGTCCCACGGCGCAAGAAACTGGCCTTTTTTAATGTTTACCGGTTTGCCGAGACACGCAACACTTTGAATAAAATTAGTCTGGCGACACAAAAATGCCGGTGTTTGCAGCACATCCACCACGTCGGCCACTTCGGCCAGGGGTGTGTCTTCATGCACATCGGTAAGCACCGGCACGCCCAGGGTTTGCCGCACTTCCTGCAAGATGCGCAAGCCTTCTTCGATGCCGGGGCCGCGATAACTTTTGCTGGAAGTGCGGTTAGCTTTATCAAAAGATGATTTATAAATAAAGGGGATATTTAACCGTACGGCAATCTCTTTAAGCTGCCCGGCTGTTTCCAGCGCCATGGCGCGGCTTTCAATCACGCACGGCCCGGCAATTAAAAAAAATGGCTGATCCAGTCCAACATCAAAACCGCATAGTTTCATGGTGCAAACCTCTTTGTTATTTAGCCGGATCAATCGGGCGTGGGCGCGCCGCGTGTATAAACCCATTAAACAGCGGATGGCCATCCCGGGGTGTAGATGTAAATTCAGGATGAAACTGACACGCCACAAACCAGGGATGTGCCGGCAGTTCTATCATTTCCATCAGACTGCCATTGATCGACATACCTGAAAATACCAGCCCGGCATTTTCCAGAACTTCACGGTACTGATTATTAAATTCATAGCGATGGCGATGGCGTTCGGTAATGATTTCATTGGCGTATAAATCACGCACGCGCGTGCCCGGCAACAAGCGGCATTTTTGCCCACCCAAACGCATGCTGCCACCCAGGTCGGAATGACAATCGCGCCGCTCCACCGTGCCTTGCTCAGTCATCCATTCAGTGATTAATGCAATGACCGGATACGGTGTATTGGGATTAAATTCGGTGCTGTGCGCTTCGGCCAGGTGCGCAGCATTACGCGCGAATTCGATCACCGCCACCTGCATGCCCAGGCAAATGCCCAGGTAAGGAATGTTATTGCGGCGCGCATATTCCACAGCTTGAATTTTACCTTCAATGCCACGCTCGCCGAATCCACCGGGCACCAGAATCGCATCCATGCCGCGCAAACACTGCGTGCCGGATTTTTCAATATCTTCGGAATCAACGTAAACGATTTTGACGCGCGTGCGGGTATGCATACCGGCGTGAATCAGTGATTCGGAAAGTGATTTATAGGATTCTGTCAGGTTGACATACTTGCCCACCATCGCCACCGTGACCTGGGCAGTGGGATGCTCCAAACCATCCAGCACCTTGTACCATACCGCAAGATCAGCTTTGGGTACGTTCAGGCGCAGCCGCTCGGTAACAAAGTTATCCAGCCCCTGTTCATGCAGCAACAGCGGGATTTTATAAATGCTGTCCACATCCACCACAGAAATCACGGCTTTTTCCGGCACATTGGTAAACAGGGAAATTTTGCGACGCTCGTCCGCAGGCACAGGACGATCAGAGCGGCACAGCAGGATATCCGGCTGGATACCAATGCTGCGCAGTTCTTTTACAGAATGTTGTGTCGGCTTGGTTTTGATTTCGCCTGCAGACGCAATATAGGGCACCAGCGTCAAGTGTATGAACAGTGTATTGTCACGCCCCAGATCCACACCCATTTGGCGGATCGCTTCTAAAAATGGCAGGGATTCAATGTCACCCACAGTGCCGCCAATTTCAACCATCGCCACATCCGCCGGGCCAGAATCGGGAATGACTGCGCCTTCCATAATGCAACGCTTGATTTCATCAGTGATGTGCGGAATCACCTGCACCGTCGCGCCCAGATAGTCGCCACGGCGCTCTTTGCGGATCACATTTTCATAAATGCGGCCGGTAGTGAAGTTGTTGCGTTTACTCATTTTGGTGCTGATAAAGCGCTCATAATGGCCGAGATCAAGATCAGTTTCGGCACCGTCTTCGGTTACAAACACTTCACCGTGCTGAAACGGACTCATCGTGCCGGGATCCACGTTAATATAAGGATCCAGCTTGAGCATGGTCACTTTCAGGCCACGCGCCTCCAGAATGGCGCCCAGCGAAGCGGAGGCAATGCCCTTCCCCAGGGAAGACACAACACCGCCAGTAACAAATATAAATTTAGTCATGAGTGCCCAAAAAGATAGAGATCCAGGGTAAGCCCTGAGTAAATCAAAGCCAAGCCCTGATAAATCAAAGCAAAGCCCGGGGAGATTCGGCAAAATCCGGCCAGTATGTTCGGCGCACGCCAAAGCTAGTACAAAAAGCCAGATTTAATCATGTAGACGGGGAGATAGACTACCAGAAAGCGGGGTTTTACTCAAATCTAAAAGTTGCAGAAAATGGAGGATTACGCGATAAAGCCGCGCCCGTTCCCGTTACCCGCAGGGGTAAAAATTGGCGGAGAGGGTGGGATTCGAACCCACGTGGGGTTTTCACCCCCATCCGATTTCGAGTCGGCGCCGTTATGACCGCTTCGGTACCTCTCCAGATATTCTCTTATTCGTCACGCACGGCTTTGCGTCGCCCTTGCGTCGACTGGCGAAGAAGCCGCTGAGTATATCACCACATGGCGCCGCAAGCAGCCCCTTTTCGCAGATTACCCGATGATTCAATTGATCACCGGGTAAAACAGTGAAGACGCTGCCTGCCGCACCGCCTTTCGGATCGTGTGCGCCGAACACCAGCCGGGCGACGCGCGCGTGAATGATGGCGCCTGCGCACATGGCACAGGGTTCCAGCGTAACATACAACGTCGTGTCGCCCAGGCGGTAATTCTGTAATTGCGCAGCGCCCGCACGCAACGTCATGATCTCGGCATGGGCTGTGGGGTCATGGCTGGCGATCGGTCGATTCCAGCCTTCGGCAATCATCTGATTGTCTTTTACCAGCACCGCGCCCACTGGCACCTCACCTTCATCGGCAGCGCGTTGCGCCAGCGTCAGGGCGTGTTGCATCCACTTTAAATCGGTTTCGCGTTGCGGGGTTTGGGGTTCCGGTTCCATTCAGTTAAAGATTTCTCGCTAACGCTCGAAATGACAACATCATATACACGCGGCTCACTCCCACTCAATCGTCGCAGGCGGCTTGCCCGAAATGTCATAAGTGATACGTGAAATTCCCGGCACTTCGTTAATGATGCGGTTTGAAATGGTGCCCAGCACATCATAAGGCAAGTGCGACCAATGCGCCGTCATGAAATCAACCGTTTCCACGGCACGCAACGCAATCACATAATCATAACGCCGCCCGTCACCCATCACGCCCACGGATTTCACCGGCAAAAACACCGCAAATGCCTGACTTACCTTGTCGTATAAATTATTTTTGCGCAGCTCTTCAATAAAAATCGCGTCAGCGCAACGCAATATATCCGCGTATTCTTTTTTTACTTCACCAAGAATGCGCACACCCAGACCCGGCCCAGGGAATGGATGTCGATACACCATGTCAGACGGCAGACCCAGCTCCACGCCCAGCCTGCGCACTTCATCTTTAAATAATTCACGCAGTGGCTCAATCAATTTCAGACGCATGTTCGCTGGCAAGCCACCTACATTATGGTGGGTTTTAATCACGTGCGCCTTGCCAGCCCCCGAGCCAATCAGCGAACCGGCGGATTCGATAACATCGGGATATATCGTACCCTGTGCCAGCCACTTTACATTGGCGAGCTTAGTGGCTTCTTCTTCGAAGATTTCAACAAATAAATTGCCGATGATTTTGCGTTTTTTTTCTGGATCAGCCACACCGCTCAACGCATCCATAAAACGCTGCTGGGCATTCACGCGCAACACGCGCACGCCCATGTGCTGCGCGAAGGTCGCCATGACCTGATCACCTTCATTCAAACGCAGCAAGCCGTTGTCGACAAATACACAGGTGAGCTGTTTATCAATAGCCTTGTGCAGCAGCGCCGCGACTACTGATGAATCTACGCCGCCGGACAGCGCCAGCAGCACATCATCATCACCCACTTTTTCACGGAGCTGGCGAATGCTTTCGTCCATCACGTTACTCATGGTCCAGAGTGCTGCGCAACCACAAATATCAAGCACAAAACGCTGCAAAATGCGCGCGCCCTGGTGGGTATGGGTGACTTCAGGATGAAACTGCAAACCATAGAAACCACGCGCTTCATCGGCCATGCCCGCGATTGGCGCAGCGGGGGTGCTGGCAATGGTTTTAAAGCTCTGGGGCAGTTGTGTCACATGGTCGCCGTGGCTCATCCACACATCGAGCATGCCATAGCCTTCCGGCGTGGTGTGATCTTCGATGTCGCGCAATAATTGCGAATGACCGCGCGCGCGCACTTGTGCGTAACCAAACTCACGGTGCGCCGCAGACTCAACCGCACCGCCTAATTGCGCCGCCATGGTTTGCATGCCGTAGCAGATACCCAGCACCGGCACGCCCAGTTCAAACACCGCCTGCGGTGCACGCGGCGTAGAGGCCAGAGTCACGGATTCGGGGCCACCCGAAAGAATAATACCGCGCGGATTAAACGCACGCAGCGCGGCATCGGTCATGTCGTAAGGATGCAGCTCGCAATACACACCCGCTTCACGCACACGGCGTGCGATAAGCTGGGTGTATTGGGAGCCGAAATCAAGAATCAGAATGCGATGATCGTGAATAGTAGTCAATGTGTCGCTCTTTTAACTCAAATAATCCATTGGCCGGGCTGTCAGCGAGGAATCTTCAAGATCCCTCGCTGCGCTCGGGATGACAGTTATTCTCTGCGGTCGAGATGACAAGAAGAGGGTTATCCTCTTCCCTGTCACTCCATGCGGTAATTAGGTGCTTCGCGTGTAATCGTCACATCATGCACATGACTTTCGCGCATGCCAGCGCTGGTAACGCGCACAAACTTTGGTTTGGTGCGCATTTCTTCAATATCAGCGCAGCCGGTGTAGCCCATGCTGGCCCGCACGCCGCCCATCAGTTGATGCACAATCGCCACCAGGCTGCCTTTATAAGGCACGCGCCCTTCAATGCCTTCTGGTACCAGCTTTTCAGCTTCGGCGGTCATTTCCTGAAAATAGCGGTCACTGGAACCTTGCTGCATGGCGCCAATTGAACCCATGCCACGGTACGATTTATACGAGCGCCCCTGAAACAGTTCAACATCACCCGGTGATTCTTCGGTGCCTGCAAACATGCTGCCGATCATCACCGATGATGCGCCAGCGGCAATCGCTTTGGCGAGGTCGCCCGAGTAACGGATGCCGCCATCCGCAATCACGGGCACACCCGTACCTGCCAGTGCATTGGCGACATTGGATATGGCGGTAATTTGCGGCACGCCCACGCCGGTAACAATACGCGTAGTGCAAATAGAACCGGGACCAATGCCCACCTTGACTGCATCTGCACCCGCTTCAACCAATGCCAGCGCGGCTGCGGCGGTGGCGATGTTGCCACCGATCACTTGCATATTGGGAAAGTTACGTTTCACCCAGCGCACGCGATCCAGCACGCCTTGCGAATGGCCATGCGCAGTATCGACCACCAGCACATCCACGCCGGCGGCAACCAGTGCTGCAACGCGGTCATCGGTGCCTTCGCCAGTACCCACCGCTGCGCCCACGCGTAGCCGCGCCAAATGGTCTTTGCAGGCGTTAGGTTTTTCCTTGGCTTTCTGAATGTCTTTAACGGTGATCAAGCCACGTAATTGAAACTTGTCATTCACCATCAGAACTTTTTCAATGCGATACTTGTGCAGCAAGGCAACGACTTCATCACGCCCGGCACCCTCGCGCACTGTGATGAGCCGCTCTTTGGGCGTCATGATGCTCGACACCGGGTTGTCGTAGCTGGTTTCAAAGCGTAGATCACGATTGGTGACAATACCCACCAGATCCTCGCCGTCTACCACTGGCACGCCGGAGATATTGTGTGCACGCGTCAAGGCGCGCACTTCACGAATGCTGGTGCGCGGTGATACCGTGATCGGGTCTTTAATAACACCGCTCTCGAACTTTTTGACAACGCGCACCTGCTCGGCTTGCTCATCAATGGTCATACTTTTATGAATGACGCCGATACCGCCTTCCTGCGCCACGGTAATCGCCAGACGCGCCTCGGTCACGGTATCCATTGCGGCTGAAACCAGCGGGATATTCAGTGCGATTTCGCGCGTCAGCCAACTTGCCAGATTCACCTGCTTGGGCAACACCGTAGAGTGATCTGGCACCAGCAGTACATCATCAAACGTCAGGGCTTCCTGTAAGACTCGCATGAGAGACTTCCCTAGTGAAAAATCTGTTGATTATAAGTTTTATTTACCATCAGGTAAACCGGGTGAAGCATGATCAAAAATAAAACGTCTCTTCATGGAAACATGAAAAATCATTAACAATCATAATGATGGATAATAAAACTTAACACGGGACAAAAATGGCGACACGCGGTTTTTTTATGTAGCTAATTGTTTTTTAAGATAAATTATAGATATTGCAGTCCTTGAAGCTGTTTTTAATCCGCTGAAGGGCAATGATAGCGCACACTTCCCGGCTATTGCATGAATTCGGTGCGGAAAAGGGTGTAGCGCCGCGCCTCTACGGAACAAATAAAAAAATTAAAATACAATAAAATCAAATATATATAATATATAATTATATTATGGCATAGGGTTTGCAATGTTCATGGTGTGGCATAGCGAGTTTTTCATTACACGACATAGTAGTGTCATCGTAATGACCTAATCCTGTCACATTGACCACGTAAATTGTCTCTTGCGGCTACCCACACACTCTTCATGGCTGCACAGGACGTGGGACACATTTGTAATACAGGAGTACTGATCATGAACCACTTTGATATCACTGAAAATATCAGCACCACAGACCAAATACTGAGAACGTTTGCGGGTACATTATTATTACTGGCGGCTCTTACCGCTACCGTACCTGATGTTCACCCCAGTGTTTTTCCGATAATTGCAGCCTATCTTGTATTAACGGCGATTATGAAATGGGATCCGATAGGTTATGTTATTGAAGTGGTGTTGCGCATATTCGGTCACACCGATGCACCCGCCCGCGCACTAACATCAAACCAATCTTACGTACGTCGTTAAAGAGGCACTTGAATATCAGCGATTAACCAGTTTTGCAGGAGCGGCAACACCCCACCTCGCTTCTTCGTAATGCGATACCCTCCCACCCTCTCTCAGGTACGAGAAGGCGAGCGCCGCTCCTGCTTTTTTATTATGCTTGCTTGAAGCATTAGGCTTACAACGCAAGCTGCGGTATGATCATGGCATGCAAAATATTATGCCCTATGATCAAGGCTCCACCCCAATAGACCGTGTTGCCACTCCAGCATACCCTGTTGAACGTGAAGTTTACAGCGTCTCGCAACTTAATCGTGCGGCGCGTTCGCTTCTGGAAGGCAATTTCCCTTTAATCTGGATTGAAGGCGAAATCTCCAATCTCGCCAAACCGTCTTCAGGTCATGTATATTTCACCCTCAAGGATGAAGTCGCTTCAGTACGCTGTGCGATGTTTCGTCAACGCAATCGTCTCCTCAGCTTTACACCCGAAAATGGCACGCAGGTATTAATCCGTGCGCAGGTTAGCCTGTACGAAGGGCGCGGCGAATTTCAGTTGATCGCTGAACATATGGAAGCCGCTGGTGATGGCGCGTTGCGCCGCGCTTTTGAGGTGCTGAAACAGCGCCTGGCGGCAGAAGGACTGTTTGATGCTGCGCACAAAAAAAACTTGCCCACGCTACCGCGCTGTATCGGTGTCGCCACATCACCTACGGGTGCCGCCATTCATGACATCCTCAGTATTTTGCAGCGGCGCTTTCCCGCGCTACCGGTAATTATTTACCCGGTACAGGTGCAGGGTAATGGCGCCCCCGCGCAAATTGCGCGGGCGATTCATCTGGCATCGCAACGCAACGAATGCGATGTATTAATCGTGGCGCGGGGCGGTGGTTCGCTGGAAGATTTATGGGCATTTAATGATGAAGCCGTGGCACGCGCTATTTATGCCTGTGAAATACCCGTAGTCTCCGGCATCGGCCATGAAGTTGATTTCACCATTGCGGATTTTGTGGCAGACCAACGTGCTGCCACGCCGTCGGCAGCGGCCGAACTGGTAAGCCCGGATCAAACAGAATGGCTGCAACAGTTTGCACGTCAGCGCAGCCGACTTGTAACACTCATGCGAGATCGCGTTACGGGCAAACAGCATCTGCTGCACTGGCTGACACAACGCTTGCAGCAACAGCATCCCGGCCAGCGTTTACGCAGCCAGGCGCAACGCCTTGATGAACTGGAGCAACGCCTGCACCAGGCTTTACGTTTGACCCTGCAAAGACACCAGCAACGACTGGTCTCTGCCAGCCGCGCACTTGACACTGTAAGCCCCCTCGCTACACTGGCGCGCGGCTATGCTATCGTCCGTACTGTGCCGCTACATATTGTGTTACGTTCTGCCCACGATGTCATACCGGGCGATAAAATTGAAGTGCGCCTGGCGCAAGGCTGTTTGTCATGCCACGTCGATGAAGTACACGTCGTCGCACAGGGATCTGCAAGAGGTGAGGAAGGAAAAATGCCGGGAGCAACCGATGAATAAAATCATGCGAAGTGCCTGCATGTTAATAGCCCTGCTCTGGCAGGCCGCGTTGGGCGCCAGCACCGACTTTGGTCAGCTACCACGCGCTGAGCCGGTGCCCGGCGGCATTGCCATGATCCCGCTGGTCACCAGCCCGGTTTTGGACAGCGATTGGTGGACAAAAGTAGCCCAGGACAAAAAATCTGCGGTGCCCGCGCCCATCGCTCATTACAATGGACAACGCGTGCTGATAACGCCTGCGCCACAGGGGTGGCTGGCGATCGTCGGCTTACCGCTGGACACCGTACCGGGTGAACAGACACTGCATGTACAACCCGCCTCAGGGCCACCCCGCAGCATTACATTCAAGGTGCGCAACAAGGAATATGCAGTGCAACGCCTCACCATTAAAGATCAACGCAAGGTTGAACCTGCCCCTGACGATGTGAAACGCATTAAACGTGAAGCCAAGCAAATCAATGCCGCCCATACACAATGGAGCGATCAACTGCCGGTGGCGCTGGATTTTCTTAAACCGACTGAGGGTGAATATTCCAGCCCATTCGGCTTGCGACGTTTTTTTAATGGCCAGCCGCGCAATCCCCACAGCGGCCTGGATATCGCCGCACCCAAAGGCGCGCCGGTGCATGCACCCACCGATGCGACGGTGATCAGCGTGGGAGATTTCTTTTTTAACGGCAACACGGTGTTTCTCGATCATGGTCAAGGGCTGGTGACGATGTATTGCCATCTTGATGACATCACCGTGCAACCCGGCACACGCATCACGCGCGGCACGGTGATCGGTCATGTCGGCATGACGGGGCGCGCCACTGGCCCACACCTGCACTGGGGGGTTAGCCTGAATAACGCCCGGGTTAATCCTGCTTTGTTCCTGCCAAACGTTACCGCACCGCATTAAGAACCTGTTTACGATCTCGATCAGGGAGGCAGTGCAAGGCAAAATTGGACGAAAAAGCGAAGTTTACATGGGGTAAATGAGCATTTTGAGTCCGATTTTAACGCCGCAATGCGCCCTTCAGCGAGATCGTGAACAGGTTCTAAAAATAACTCCCTCAACATACCCGCATAGGGTCAGCATGTGTCGGCGCTGGCATTCATCGTGTTCAGGATTATCAAAGCTCCACGCCCAAACGCCGCGCAACTTCTTCATAGCCTTCAATCACGTCACCCAAGTCCTGGCGAAAGCGGTCTTTGTCGAGTTTTTTGCGGGTGGTGGCGTCCCACAGGCGGCAGCCGTCGGGGCTGAATTCGTCGCCTAGTATTATTGTGCCATTAAAGCGGCCAAATTCCAGTTTGTAATCCACCAGCAAAATACCGGCGTTGGCGAATAATGTTTTGAGTACATTGTTGGCGCGGAAGGTGAGGTCTTTCATGATGGCGACTTCCGCGTCGCTGGCCCAGCCGAAGGAGCGGATGTGATATTCGTTGATCATGGGGTCGTGCAGCGCATCGTTTTTCAGGAAAAATTCCAGTGTCGGCGGATTGAGTTCCTGGCCTTCGCTGATGCCGAGGCGTTTGCATAAACTGCCAGCGGCGATGTTGCGCACGACGCATTCCACCGGGATCATTTGCAGTTTTTTCACCAGCACTTCATTGTCGGATAACAAACGCTCGAAATGGGTGGGCACCCCGGCGGCGCTGAGCTTCTCCATGATGAAGGCGTTGAACTTATTGTTGACCTTGCCTTTACGCGCCAGTTGTACGATCTTGAGGCCGTCGAAGGCGGAGGTGTCATCACGAAATTCCATGATGACGCGATCTGCGTCGTCGGTGGCATAAACAGATTTGGCTTTGCCGGAATAGAGTTCAGTGAGTTTTTTCATGAGGGTGTCCCGATGGTATTTTTAGGGTAATCTGGCATTCCGGCCAAAAGGAGAAATCCTGGAAGATCTCTCACTTTCGTTCGAGACTCGAGACAAGGATTTCTCCCTTCGGTCGAAATGACAGGGGGACTGTCGAAATGACAGGGGGACTGTCATCCCGAACGAAGAGAGGGATCTTGGTTTTGAGCGGCAATTCACGATAAAACGCCTGTTGGATTTTCCGGGTTGAAAAGACATGGTTCTCTCTGCTTGCCGTGTGGTTCCAGGAATCGTTTATAAAATCTCGCGCCATGCCAACCCGGTGTTCTGGTCTGCGATAGCGATCCAGTCAGGTGCGCAGCCTAGCACCTTGGCGAATCCACCGCGCGCCAAATCCGGCGTATTGTTTTTGGCGCTCAGGTGCATCGCCACCAGGTGTTGCAGGCGCGAGCAATCCAGGTTGGCGAGCAACCCGGCGGCTTGATGGTTGCTGAGGTGGCCATACGTGCCGCCGACGCGCTTTTTTAGTTTGCGTGAATACTCGCCGTTAGCGAGCATTTCTGTGTCATGGTTAGATTCTAGCATGAGCGCATCGCAGGCGGTGAGGCAGCGTTCGATATGCGGTGTGCTGGCGCCGACATCGGTTAAAATGCCGAGACGTTTTGCGCCATCGCTGAAGACAAAGTGTGTGGGTTCGCGGGCATCGTGCGGTACCGGAAAAGGGTGCACTTCCATATCGCCGATACTGAACGGTTGATGGCTGTTGAACAGGCGCAATGTCGGTAATTTGCGCAGATAGTGGTGCAGCGCCGTGCCGGGTGTTGCCCACACCGGTATGTTATATTTTTTGGTCAATGGCCCGATGCCGCTGATGTGATCGCCATGTTCGTGGGTGATGACAATGGCAGTCAGATCTTCAGCGCGACGGCCGAGACGCGCCAGGCGTTGCTCGGTTTCTGCGACAGTAAAGCCGCAGTCGAGCAGCAGGCAGGTTTGACCATATTCTATAAGCGTTCCGTTACCCTGACTGCCGCTGCCCAGCGATGCAAAGCGCATAGGCTATTTTAACTGCTCATGCAGCAACGTAAGTAAACGCTGCGCCGCAGGCGAGTTATCACGCGTGCCTGCCTGATCAAATACCGTGATGTGGGTTTCCTTGTCCTGATCAAGCAGGCGCAGTTCAAAATACTGGGTTTTATCTTTATCGCCCGAAAACAGTTTGCTCAACCAGCCTTTGGGTGGTTCGCTGGCGCGGGAGGGATCTTTGAGACGGAATTGATAGCTGCCTCTTTTGGCGTCCAGCGTGCGGTTTTGATCTTCTATTTTTGCGCCGAGGTGATCCAGCGCAATGCCGGTGCGACGCCAGGTGCTGGCGTAATCTTCTGCTACCACGAGCAGCGACAAGCCTTGCGCGTCTTGGGTGATGTTGGCGCGCGCGGGTGCGGCGCGTGTGAGATCATCTTTGATTGCGTTGGCGTTGTCTTCATTGGCGCCCAGATAAAGCGCCAGGCGCTTGAGCATTTCAGCTTCTAATGTGCGGTCTGCGGGGCGGGGTTGCCACAGCGGTGATTCTTTATTGATGACTTGTTCCATGCCCCGGTGCGTGAGATAAATTTCAGTGGTGCGGGCGTCGGTGCCGGGCTCAAGCCGCACGCGGAATTGATCACGGGTAGACGCTGAATAAAGCACATCGAAGGCCTTTCTGAAGAAGGTGCTAATGCCGCCTTTGGTGGTGATGCCACGATTTTCTTCCCAAGTGGTATCCATAATGTTCAGGCGCGCATCCTGTTCCTGAACTTCAAAGCCACGGCTTTGCCAGAAGCTGCGTATACGTTGTTGCAGTTGTGGCATGTCGCTCTTGATGACCAGCCAGCGCAGGGCGCCGTCGCGTTCTACACGAATCTCTGTCTCGGGTGTGACTTTATTAATGGGCGAGATATCGGGAGTCGGCCTCGGGAGGGTAGGGATCTGCGCCGCTTCATCGTTAGCTGGGGTAATGAGATCCGGCGGTATTTCCAGCGCAGGTAGCGAGCGGCTTTTTTTGTATTCGATTTCGCTTTGTGGGATGCTGCTGCATGCAACCAGCAGGGTAATGCAGGACAGTACGGCGCCGGTTTTAAAGAAGCGATGAAACATGATATTAATACCTTTAATAGTAACGTCAGGCGCGGAGGCGTTATAGTACCTGTTATAGAACATGGGCTTCGCGCAAGGCCTGCCTCACAGCATCATGATACTGTGCCGAGAGTGGCGTGAGTGGTAAACGGATACCCGGCGGGATCAGCCCCATTTCGTGTAATGCCCATTTCACCGGGATAGGATTGGATTCAATGAACAGATTTTTGTGCAACGCGATGAGTCGCTGGTTGATGGCTTCCGCCTGCGTCCTGTCGCCGCGCAACGCCGCTGCGCACATCTCGTGCATGGCCTTGGGTGCGACATTGGCGGTGACGGAAATATTGCCCTTGGCGCCCAGTAATATCAACTCCATGGCGGTGGCATCATCGCCGGAGTAGAGGTCAATTTTGCTGCCGCAGCGTTCCAGAATTTCACGGCCACGCGCCAGGTTGCCGGTCGCTTCCTTAACGCCGATGATGTTGGAAATACCGGACAGGCGTTCCACCGTCTCTGGCAACATGTCACAGGCAGTGCGCCCCGGCACATTGTAGAGTATTTGCGGCACCGGCACGGCCTCGGCAATCGCCTTGTAGTGCCGGTACAGCCCTTCCTGGGTGGGCTTGTTGTAATACGGGGTGACGAGCAGGCAGGCATCGGCGCCCACCTGCATCGCGGCGCGTGTCAGCTCGATGGCCTCGGTGGTGGAGTTGGCGCCCGTTCCGGCAATCACCGGCACACGGCCATGCACCCGGTTGACCACCTCGCGCAATACGCTGCAATGCTCTTTCATGTCGAGCGTGGCCGACTCGCCGGTGGTGCCCATCGCAACAATCGCGTCGGTGCCATTTTCTATATGAAATTCAACCAGCCTGGCCAGGCTTTCAAAGTCCAGCACCCCATCTTCATGCATGGGGGTGACCAAGGCAACCATACTACCGTGAAACATTCGAAAGATCCCCGTACCACAACTTGAACTTGTCTTAAACTCGTGTCGCAACGGGCTTCATATTACTTGGGTGGGGGCGTGATGACAAGGAGGGGTTGTTTTTTCCAGGCCACCTCATCGCGCAGATACACTGGCAACGCCTGCTCCGCGCTCACCGCCAGGCCGCGTTGAAAGGCATCCGCCGCGTGTGTGCAGAGATGCTGCGCCTGCGGATAGCGCTGCCCATCCCAGGCTGTCACCGCTTCGCCCAGCCGCGCTTTGAGCGGTTGCGCATAGGTATGCCAGCCATTACCGGCGCCAAACCAGTCACCACTCACATCATCCGCCAGCGGCAGCGGTACATCCTGTGGCGGGCAGACGATTTCCTGATCTACCAGCGTTACCAGGCCATTTTCAGCGGTGAGATAGGCACCCCAATACACCTCGCCAATGCGCGCATCAATCGCTGCCAGCACTCGGGGCGTGCCCATTTCAGCGTAAGCACCTTGGGCAAGCGCGGCGAGTGACGATATCGGCACCACTGGCAAGTTAGCGCCAAACGCCAGGCCCTGGATGACGCTGTTGGCAATCCGCACGCCAGTGAAACCGCCCGGCCCCCGTCCAAACGCCAGCGTGTCCAATTGTGTCAGGGCTAATCCAGCCTCGGCCAACAACGATTCGATCATGGGTAGGATTAATTGACCGTGCTCACGCGGAGCAACCTGGTAGCGTTGGCGCACCTCACCGTCCAACCACAGCGCAGCAGAGCAGGCATCAGTTGAAGTGTCGATGGCGAGTAATTTCAATGTATATCCTGGCTTGGCATTATTTCTGCATATTGTCGCATACGCGATAAGTTATGGCGACAATGCCATTATTTTGTCGTCTTTGGTTCTATTTGGGGAATATTTTATGCAACAAGGAATTGCCACAATGCAGATAGCCGCCTTTCAGCGCTCAGGGCGTTTTTTCCACGCGACCTCAGTCCATCAGAATCTGGGTGGTTGGTATTTCAGTACCCGTGAAGGTGTCGATTATGGCCCCTATCTTAGTGTGGATGAGGCGCAACAGCACTGTGAGGCATATGTGCAGCAGTGTATTACCAGTAACATCCATGGCAGACGAGGTCTTAAGGCCGATGTAGTCCCGGCGCAATATCAAAAATCAGCCTGACTGGCGCGCTGGTTTGTAGTAAAATAGGTTCCGTTTCCAGAACCACCGCTGTACGCGCAAAGGCCCCGTGAATTACCGCCACAGCTACCATGCTGGCAATTTTGCCGACGTATTCAAACACGTGCAGTTGACCTTGTTGTTGCAGGCATTGCGCACTAAAGAGTCGCCGTTTTGCTACCTCGATACCCACGCCGGAACAGGTCGCTATGATCTGCAAGGGGCAACTGCGCAAAAAACCGGGGAATACCTGCAAGGCGTCATGCGCTTTTGGTTGCGCGATGACGTGATTGATGACGTGGCTCTCGCAGATTACCTTGCCGCCGTGCGCGTACTGAACCCCGACGGTGAATTACGCTACTATCCCGGCTCCCCCCGCATCGCCCGCCATTTCCTGCGCCCGCAAGACCGCATGGTCTTAATGGAGCTGCATGTACAAGATGCCGTATTTCTGAAGCGCGAATTTCGCGGTGACAAGCAGGTGCATGTGCATTGCGCTGATGGCTACACCGGCCTTAAAGCCTTTCTGCCGCCCCCGGAGAAACGCGGACTGGTATTGATCGACCCGCCCTTTGAAGACGGTAACGAGTTTGAACGCCTCACCGACAGCCTGCGCATCGCTTATCAGCGCTGGCCTACCGGCATTTTCGCACTATGGTATCCGCTTAAAGATAATTATCGCGTGCAGCATTTTCATCGGCAATTAGTGGTCAGCGGTATGCGTAAACTGTTGCTGGCTGAAATGCATCTGCACACCCATCCGCCCGTGAATACGCTATACGGTTGCGGCATGGTCATTGTAAATCCGCCGTGGCAGATGGATGAAAAACTGCGCGCGTTGTTGCCGTGTGTGCTGGCGGGCTTGCAGCCTGGCGGCGAAGGCAAAACGCGGGTGGAATGGTTGGTGCCCGAGTAGTCTGCCTGTTCGTCCTGAGCAGCCCGCGAGCGGGCGTGTCGAAGGGTTGAGTCCTGCCCTGCCGGATTTAGGGTTAGCGCATAGGAACGCTTTGCTTCGTGCTTCCCTGGCTGACGACGCCGTCAGTGTTATAATGCTTAATATAACTCCATCGGTCTGAAACGGTAATGAAAAAAGATATGCCGTTATGGCGCCAGCAGCGGCATATCCCACGCGGTTTGATACCGCTGTCGATAGCGCCGTGGTTGTTTGATGTGGCCTCATTGACGCAACGCTTGCGCCAAGTGTGCCAGGGGCGTTTTCAGGTGCGGGTGGTGAGCCAGCAGCGCGTGCGGCCGCTACGTGATGAGCGCGTCGCGTTGCGTATGCGTGACCATGAACACGCGCTGGTGCGCATGGTTTATTTGTTATGTGACGGCCAGCCGTGGGTGTTTGCGCGCACCGTGATCCCGTTGCGCACTTTGAGCGGGGCGCAGCGCCGTTTGGCGCGTCTGGGTAATAAACCGTTGGGTGAAATGCTGTTCGCCGACCGCTCGATGCGCCGCAGCGAAGTAGAAGTAGCCCGGCTAGTGCCGGGAGGCAAGCTGTTTGGTTTGATTGCAACAGCGGATTTAACGCAACAGCCGCCGCCGATCTGGGGCAGGCGTTCAGTATTTTATTTGCAAGACAAACCCTTGCTGGTGAGCGAGATTTTTTTGCCAGTCTTTAAGCCTAAAAACGGCGATTGAATAAATGAAGCCTGATATACAAGAACGATTACACCAATATTATTTATTAACACGCCTGAATCGGCCCATCGGTATTTTTCTGCTGTTGTGGCCGGCGCTGTGGGCGCTGTGGATCGCCGGGAATGGCAGGCCTGATTTTTTGGTGTTGATGGTTTTTGTTTTGGGCGTAGTGTTGATGCGCTCCGCCGGCTGCGTGATTAACGACTATGCCGACCGCGATATTGACCCGCATGTGGTGCGCACCCGCGAGCGGCCTATGGCGGCGGGGCGGGTGTCGTCCAAAGAAGCGCTGGCGCTGTTTGGGGTGCTGTGTTTGGTGGCGTTTGGGCTGGTGCTGTTGATGAATAATTTGACCATCATGTTATCCGTGGTGGGCGTTGTGCTTGCCATCATTTACCCGTTCATGAAACGCTACACCCATCTGCCACAGGTATTTCTGGGCATGGCGTTTGGCTGGGCCGTGCCGATGGTGTTTGCCGCGCAGACGGGCGCAGTGCCGCAGGTGGCGTGGTTGCTGTTTGTGGCGACGGTGCTGTGGGCCACGGCATATGACACGATGTACGCGATGGTCGACCGACCGGATGATATACGCATCGGCGTCAAGTCCACGGCGATTTTATTTGGCGAAGCTGACCGGCCGCTGATCGGTGTGATTCAACTGCTGTTTCTGGTGGCGATGCTGCTGGTAGGCAGGCAGTTGGAGATGGGATCATTTTATTATGGTGGGTTGTTAGTGGCCGCCGGTTTTGGCGCTTATCAGCAATACCTGATTCGAGACCGCGAGGCAACGACGTGCTTCAAGGCCTTTCTTAACAATAACTGGTTTGGCGCCGCGATTTTTTGTGGCATAGTACTAAATTATATATATCGGAACCCCTGATGTGTTGTCATTTCGAGCGCCAGCGAGAAATCTTTAAGATCCCTCGCTACGTTCGGGACAAGGATTTCTCCCGTTGGTCGAAATGACAACATAAGAATTAATCAGACCTTCCTATTTCTCAGATAAACTGGTAATGACCTGCAAATGACGCAAAAATATTCAACACCGCAATTGCTTTCGTCTGCGACGGTCGCTTCCGGCGTCCTGCCTCCCGCGACACTTGTACATCCCTGTACGGCGCAAAAACTCCAGCAGCTTGGCTTGGCGGTTATCGACATCGAAGCCAAAGCGGTAGCCGCCCTGGCAGATCGCATCGACGCGAATTTTGTGCAGGCCTGCCAATACATGCTGGCTTGCGAGGGGCGCATCGTGGTGCTGGGCATGGGCAAGTCTGGCCACATCGGCGGCAAAATCGCCGCTACGCTGGCGTCTACCGGCAGCCCGGCATTTTTTGTGCATCCTGGTGAAGCCAGCCACGGTGATCTGGGCATGATTACCGAAAAAGACGTGGTGCTTGCTCTCTCCAATTCTGGCGAGACCGATGAAATTCTCACGATTTTGCCGCTGATCAAACGCCTCGGCGTGCCACTGATTGCGCTCACGGGCAATCCGCCATCCACCCTGGCGCGCGCCGCCAATGTGCATGTGAACGTCAGCGTGGCGCAAGAGGCGTGTCCGCTGGGATTAGCGCCCACCTCCAGCACCACCGCCACCTTGGCGATGGGCGATGCCTTGGCCGTGGCGATGCTCGAAGCGCGCGGTTTCACCGCCGAAGACTTTGCGCTCTCTCATCCCGGTGGACGCTTGGGGCGGCGTTTGCTGCTGTTGATAAAGGACATCATGCACACCGGCACGGCGATTCCTAAAGTGCCGGAAAACGCCTTGCTCAAAGAGGCGCTGATGGAAATGTCGCGCAAAGGCCTGGGCATGACGGCAGTAGTAGACGCGCAACAGGCGCTGTTGGGCGTATTTACCGATGGTGATCTGCGCCGCCATCTGGATGAACAAGTGAATGTCCACACCACATCTATTGCCCAGCTTATGACGCGCCAGTGCAAAACCATACACCCCGATAAACTCGCCGCTGAAGCGTTACAGATTATGGAAACGCACAAAATCAATGCGCTACTGGTAGTGGATAATCAGGGGGTGTTGGTAGGCGCTCTAAACATGCACGATTTGCTGCGCGCTGGGGTGGTGTAGATTTAAAGTTTAGGGTGCCTCTATAAATCCGCTGAAGCCACGAGGGCAAGGCAAAAGGTGGCGAAAAAGCGGAGTTTACACGTAGTCTGTCGCTTCCCGACCCCGCATTTTGAGCCACTTTTTAACGCCGCCATCGTGGCTTCAGCGGATTTATAGAGGTACCCTTTAATGGATCGCAAAACCAAGGAGTAGTGCGCCTGTGTCAGGTATTACGGATTTTCCAGAGGATTTCTGAAGGCTTGCCAGTCCACATTGGTAAGGTCAACGCCGCCATTGCTATAAGCATAGCCACCTTGGTTATACTGCCACACATTATCTTCCGGAACAAGCACAGGAGGCGCGCCGTTCAGGCCAGGAGTGAAGTAAGATAAGCGAACAGTCCTGTCGACCCATCCCGTTCCTGCCGTAAAGGTGTAGCGTCCACCCGTTACGTTAGCAGATTGCGAACTGGTGCCAACATCAAAGAAATTTGAGCCAGCGGGCAGGCTGGGATCATTCAGTGTGAGCGTGTTCACCAAGGTGCCGGTGCCAATCGTGCTGTAATTAAGGGCGCTCATATCCAGGACAAACTGGCTGGACAGTCCATTAATGCCGCTCACGTTAATGGACTGTGTAATTTTCGGTTTTAGCAGGAAATCTGCTTTCAGGAACTCCTGATTCATCTCGGAAGATAACATCACTTGCCGGATAATGGTGCGCGTAGGATCGCCAGTGCCGATGCCCGTGGCGTGCTGGTTTCCAACCAAAGGTGTGCCCAAGGCGCCGTTACTTACAACTTGCCCATTACCCGATGTCCAGACGCTGGCGCCACCGCCGCACCGCAGATTGTCTGCATCACAGCCCGGCCTGCCTCCCGAGTTTGAGTAAAGCTGCCCCGTGTTCGTGAGCCTGGTGTAGGTTTCCTGGACGAACGTCTCTCCAGCGCTGTTGGGCGTCAGGGAACCCACAATCATGTGTATATATTGTACGCCGTCAATGGTTACGTATTCGCGCAAAAATGGAGTTTTATCTGGATCGGGAGTTGAATCGGCGCGTTGGCAGAAGGCATCGGTGGACGGTGCGCCCATATTGCAACTGGCGTAGCGCCTTACATCGCCAGCGTTGTCGGGTCCTTGGGAGGCTGGCAGGAAATTAAGCTCAAAAGCGGCGCGCGCATCCTGGCTGGTGTTCGCAAAAAGCCCCGCCACCCCAGCTAAAACCAGCAAATATTTTCTTGTTATACTCATAAGAGTATTATTTAACATAAAAGAAATGGCAGCACAAGTGCTTAGGAGGGGCTTTTTTTGAGTGGTCAATTATTTGACTGGCGGGGTATGGGCTGTGATAGTGTTGTGTCGTAGCTGAGGCGTTGTTTTCCATAAAAGTTTTAACGGGTGATTTATGCTAAGGGTGACCCGAACAATAGTCGGGATGATAAAATAAATGTTTACCCGAGGGTGTCATTTTTAAATTTTTGTGGTGTGTCTTTAATTTATAACGCGAATTTTATAGCACGGTGCAGGAGAGCAGTATGGCAGAAGTAACCAGATTACAGGTGGAAGCCGCGCTGAAGGCGTTTGTGGATCCTTATATGGATCGGGATCTGGTGACGGCGAATGCCGTCAGGCAGATTGTTGTTGAAAAGGGTCGGGTACAGGTGGAGATCGTGCTGGGGTATCCAGCGCAGGGGTATCATGCTGAGTTGGCGGCGACCTTGCAGGCGCAACTGGAAGCGCTGGATGGGGTGCAAAGCGCGCAGGTGCAGGTGTCGTCCCAGATTGTGGCGCATGCCGTGCAGCGTGGCGTGAAGCCTTTGAAGGGGATAAAGAATATTATTGCTGTGGCGTCGGGCAAGGGCGGCGTGGGCAAGTCGACCACGGCGGTTAATCTGGCGCTGGCATTGGCGGCGGAAGGTGCGACGGTAGGCATTCTGGATGCGGATATTTATGGCCCCAGCCAACCCCTGATGCTGGGGGTGCGCGAGCGCCCGGAATCGCGCGATGGTAAGTCCATGGAGCCGCTGATGGGGCATGGCTTGCAGTCGATGTCGATTGGTTATCTGGTGGATGAAGAAACGCCGATGATCTGGCGTGGGCCGATGGTGACGCAGGCCCTGGAGCAGTTGCTCAAGGATACCAATTGGCGTGACCTGGATTATCTGGTTGTGGATCTGCCGCCGGGTACCGGGGACACCCAATTAACGCTCACCCAGAAAATTCCAGTGAGCGGCGCGGTGATCGTGACCACGCCCCAGGATATTGCGCTGCTGGATGCGCGCAAGGGTCTCAAGATGTTTGAGAAGGTGGAGGTGCCGGTGCTGGGCGTGGTGGAAAACATGAGCACGCATATTTGCAGCCAGTGCGGACATGAAGAACACATTTTCGGCGCGGGTGGCGGTAGCCGCATGGCGCAGCAGTACAGCGTGGATTTTCTCGGGTCGTTGCCGCTGGATATTCGCATCCGTGAAGATGCCGACGGGGGGCGCCCGACGGTGGTAGCGGATCCGAATGGCAAAATTGCCGGAATTTATCGTGATATTGCGCGCCGCGTTACGGCGAAACTGTCATTGCGCGCCAAGGATTACGCATCGAAATTTCCGAATATTGTTATTCAAAATACCTGAAAATAGTTGGGGCTGAGCATGAGTATTAAATCCGATAAATGGATTCGGCGCATGGCCGAAAATCATGGCATGATTGAGCCGTTCGAGCCGCGCCAGGTGCGCGAAAATAATGGCGGGCGGGTGATTTCGTATGGTACGTCGAGTTATGGTTATGATATTCGCTGTGCCGATGAATTCAAGATTTTCACCAATATTAACTCGGCCATTGTTGATCCGAAAAATTTTGATGAAAACAGTTTTGTCGATATTCGCTCAGACGTATGCATTATTCCGCCCAACTCGTTTGCCTTGGCGCGCACCGTGGAATACTTACGCATCCCGCGCAATGTACTGACCATCTGTCTGGGTAAATCGACGTATGCGCGTTGCGGCATTATTGTGAATGTGACGCCACTGGAGCCCGAGTGGGAAGGGCATGTAACGCTGGAGTTTTCTAACACCACGACATTGCCGGCAAAAATTTATGCCAATGAGGGTGTCGCGCAAGTGCTGTTTCTGGAATCAGATGAAGTGTGCGAGACGTCTTATCGGGACCGCGGCGGCAAATATCAGGGGCAGCGTGGCGTGACTTTGCCTAAGGCGTGATGCCGACTGAGAAACTGTTCACGATCTCGCTGAAGGGCGCATCGCGGCGTTGGAAACGTGCTCAAAATGCTCATGTACTACGTGTACACTCCGCTCTACGCCAAGCCTTTTATATACAGGGCGCCTTGCGCTGCATCCCTTGATCAAGATCGTGAGCAGTTTCTTACAACCCTTGGGCCGAGGCGATTTTCAATTCAAGGTGGCCGTCATCATCGCTGTGTTGTTCCAGTTTGACGGGTAAGTAATGCCGGTCTATGGCGCACCACACGGTAGTATTGCGTTCGTCGCCAATCCGGCGGATTTTTAAAGTGCGCAGTGTGCCAATCGCGGTGATAAGGATTTCTTCTCCAAGAATTGCAAAACGATAGATATTGTTCCTATCGCTTTCTGCAATGATGTATTCGAGATGCTTCATGCCTTTTTTTAAATCATGCATGAGCAGAATCTGATAGCTCAATTTGTCCTGGGTATTGGGGGATAAGGGGAGTTGTGAGGAACTGCCGTTGTTGGTGTTGGTGGTGACACGTTTTTCCCAATCAAATACCTGCCGGGTGGTGCGTTCTTTTCTGCCGCCATGGCGTTGTGTAAGAAAACTCAGGGGGCGGATGCCGTCATTCTGGTAAACCCAGCGGCTGCGCTCTACGATTTCGTCTTTTAGAAAACGCGCTAACAGTCCGGTGGCATGTGCGACAGATTGGTAGATGAATTCGCCGTTCGGGGTGGGACTCAGTGTGCGGGTGGTTTCGCCCACGATGATGCCACTGCGGCTCAAGGTGTAGCGTGCAGTGAACGAGGGTACGGTCTCGGCAACCAGCGCGGAATGAAATAGCAGCCCGGTCAATAGCAGGATCCAGCGAACGCTGTGTTTCGCTGTAATTGATAATGGTCGGCCACTATGGTGCGGAAAGTTCATGCTGATAATTTACAGGCGTAGGTAAGAATAGTCCATCCAGCATTACTTTGCCTTGTGTTAACCGCAGACGACCTTCCGCAAACCAGCGGATCGCCAATGGATAAATGCAATGCTCGGCGTTTAACACGCGTTGTGCAAGTATTTTGATGGTGTCATTATCCAGTATCGGCACGCGCGCCTGAATTATTACTGGACCACCATCCAGTTCGCGGGTGACGAAATGAACGCTGGCGCCGTGTTCCGTGATCCTCGCTTCCAGCGCGCGTTGATGGGTGTTGAGTCCGGTAAAGGCGGGTAATAAAGAGGGGTGGATGTTGAGCATGCGCCCTTCATAGTGGGCGGTAAAGGCGGATCCCAGAATACGCATAAACCCAGCCAGGACGACGAGTTGCGGGGTAAGGAGGTCGATGGCGTTTTGCAGCGCCGCATCAAATGCCGCACGATCAGGAAATATTTTATGATCAATAACCTGAGTTGGAATACCAGCGGCGCGCGCATGTTCCAAACCAGGTGCGTTAGGATTATTACTGATCACGGCGCAGATCCTCGCCGGTAACGCCTGTTGCTGGATAGCTTCGATAATGGCCTGCAGATTACTGCCGTTGCCAGAGATGAGCACTACGATGCGTAATGGTTCACTCATTATATTTGACCTTTCACGACGTGCATGGATGGCGGTTCTTGCGGAACCCTTCGCTTACGCTCTTCCCTGCGCTCACCGTACTTGGGCATCCTGCCCGGCGCACGGCCGGGAGCGACCAACACGGTCATGCGCGGATAATGACGCGCTCGTCGGCAGGGGCGGCAGGGTGAATGGCGCCTATCTGCCACGCGGTTTCACCCTGTTCACGCAGGATGTTAAGGGTGGTGTCGACATCGGCGGCGGCGACGCAGACTACCATGCCGATGCCGCAGTTGAAGGTGCGGTACATTTCCTGTGACGTGACATTGCCGTGGTGTTGCAGCCAGTCAAAAATGGCGGGGCGCTGCCAGGTGTGGGCGTCGATAATGGCCTGAGTACCGTCGGGCATGACGCGCGGCAGATTTTCCAGCAGGCCGCCGCCAGTGATATGCGCCAGCGCATGCACCTGTACCTGTTCAAATACCGCCAGCAGGGGTTTTACATAAATGCGGGTGGGTGCCAGCAGGGTTTCGCCCAGGGTGCGCTGACTATCAAAGGCCTGTGCCAACTCAGCGCCGCTGACGGCGAGGATTTTGCGGATCAGTGAATAGCCGTTGGAATGTGGGCCACTGGATGCGATGCCGATCAGGGCATCGCCTGCGGCAACCTTGCTGCCGTCGATGATGCGTGCTTTTTCCACCACACCGACGCTGAAGCCTGCCAGATCATAATCTTCTGCAGCATACATGCCGGGCATTTCTGCCGTTTCACCGCCCACCAGCGCCGCGCCAGCCATGATACAGCCCTCGCCAATGCCTTTGATGACATCTGTCGCCTGATCCACGCTCAAGCGCCCTGTGGCATAATAGTCGAGAAAAAACAGCGGCTCCGCGCCTTGTACCACGAGGTCGTTGACGCACATGGCTACCAGGTCGATGCCGATGGTGTGGTGCTTGTTCATTTCTATGGCCAGCTTCAGCTTGGTGCCCACACCGTCGGTGGTGGATACCAGAATCGGCTGGCGGTAGCGGTCCAGCGGCAGTTCAAACAGCGCGCCAAATCCGCCCAGACCGCCGAGTACGCCGGGGCGGCGGGTGCGTGCGGCGATGGGTTTAATGCGTTGCACCAGACTGTTACCGGCATCAATATCCACGCCAGCATCACGGTAGCTTAAATTGGGTTTGGAGGGGGCGTCTTTATTGGTCATGGAGTGGGTCGCATTAACGGGCAAAGTGGGTGTATGATGGCGCCATTATACTATAAGGTTGGTATAAACATGTTCTTATAGAGGCGACAGGATTTTTGGTAATGACAGGATATTGATGTGAGAATGATCGCCTTGGAATGGCAGGTTGTGCTGGTGATGGTTCTTTGCGCCTGGGTGGGGGCGTCCGGTGTGGTGCGTGCCGCCGATATGGAAGGCCTTTACGAGACGGAAGTGCGGGTGTTTAGCCAAAGCGCCACAGAAAGGCAGGAAGCGTTGCGCACCGCGCTGGGCGAGGTTTTGGTGAAGGTCACGGGGCAGCGTACTGCGCCTGCGACACCCGGTCTGGCGGGGGCTTTCAAGCGCGTTGACCAGATGGTGCAACAATATCGCTACCGGCCTTTAGCGGAAAGCAGATTAATGCCGTTGCCTGCGGCGCCGGTAGTGGTAGCTCCGGCTCGGCCTGCGGTGCGCAAGCCGGGCGGGGCATCCCAGCCGCCGCCCCCGGTCGTGTCCTCTCCCGCCGCCCGGGAGCAGGCACTGTGGGTGAGTTTTGATAGCGCGGCGGTGAATAAAGTGCTGCGTCAGGCCGGATTGCCGCTGTGGGGGCGGGCGCGCCCTGCCATGCTGGTGGTGTTGGCGGTGGAAGAGCCATCCAACCGTTATATCCTGCTGGCAGACAGCGGCACGCAATCGCAAACCATTTTCGAAACGCGCGCCTGGTGGCGCGGTGTGCCGATCGTATTGCCGCAGCGTGCGGAAGCCGAGGGCGGTTTACGCTTTCTGGAAGCCTGGAACAATTCGCAGGAAGCGGTGCTGCGAGCGGCAGCGCATGAGCGTGCTGATGCCGCACTGGTGGGGCGCGCCACACATCAGCGGACGGGTTGGCAGGTGCGCTGGACACTTTTTCAGGCGAATGAAGAACCCATGCAATGGGAAAGCGCCGGAGATGCGAATTCAATGCGTAGCGTGCTGGAGGCTGGAATTGATGGCGCCGCCGATGTGCTCGGCAAGCGCTTTGCGCAGTTACTCAGTGATAAGGCGAGTAACATTGTGCTGATAACCGTCACTGATATTGTCACACTTGATCATTATGCGAAGGTGATGAATTATTTTCAATCGCTGGATGAAGTCGCGGACGTGGATGTGCGCCAGATGCAGGCCAACAGTGTGACTTTCCGGATCGCAGCGCGTAGCACCACTGACACTCTGGTTCGCACCATCGCATTAAGCAAAAAATTGTCGCCTGTGGTGTCGACTGTTATTGCAGATCCCCTCGCGGCAGACGCTCCGCAAGGGGGAACAGAAACTGAAGCGCCCGCGCCCACCGATGTTGCGCCACCGTCCACCGAACTGAAGTATCAGTTGTTACAATGAACCCTGCATGGTAATGAACCGCTCCATTATTCGCCGCACATGGATGTGCAAGTGCCGCCAGAGGCAGGTCGAAAAAATGCTCCTGCATTTTCGACACTTCCGCCATCCATGGCGGTCGGATGCCGGAAGCGGCCTCTTCCACGTTATTTTCAGGATACTGCATGACTGATTCGCAAAAATGGCTGGTCTTGTCAGGACTGCTCGCCACTGGTGGATTATTGTATTTACTTGCCCCCGTGCTTACGCCTTTTCTCATTGCGGCTTTGCTGGCGTATGTTGCCGATCCCTTGGTAGACCGTCTGGAAGCGCGGAAAGTGTCACGGACTCTGGGCACCGTCATTGTTTTCATCTGGATGTTTATAGTGTTGCTGGTGCTGCTGTTAATTGGTGTTCCGTTGCTCGAACAACAGATCACTACACTGATTGAAAAATTGCCCAAATATATTGACTGGATACAGGATACCGCTGCGCCATGGGTGCAAAACAAGCTACAGCTTGATGAGCAGGCGTTAGACATGGCGAGCCTGAAACAGGCGCTAGCTGAGCATTGGCAAAGTGCCGGCGGCGTTATGATGAGCATCATGGCCTCTGTCACAAAGTCGGGTATGACCGTGTTGGGTTGGCTAATGAACTTGATATTGATCCCAGTGGTAGCTTTTTATTTGCTGCGGGACTGGGACGTGCTGGTGGCGCGCATCCGCGCCTTATTACCACGCGCCACAGAACCCATTGTCACGCGGCTGGCGCGTAACTGTGATGAAGTGCTTGGGGCGTTTTTACGCGGTCAGCTCATGGCGATGCTCGCGTTGGGCGCGATATATTCCCTAGGCTTGTGGCTGATAGGTTTGGATCTTGCCCTGCTGATCGGCATGGTGTCAGGCCTGCTCAGCTTTGTCCCTTACCTTGGGTTTAGTATCGGCTTACTGGCCGCCAGTATTGCCGCCATCGTTCAATATCAGGATCTGTATCACTTGTTACTGGTGGTTGCCGTATTTGGTGTTGGGCAGGTTTTGGAAGGCATGGTATTGATCCCCCTGCTGGTAGGCGACCGCATCGGCTTGCACCCGGTGGTAGTCATCTTTGCCATCATGGCTGGTGGGCAATTATTTGGTTTTTTCGGCATGCTGCTGGCCTTGCCGGTCGCCGCCGTGATGATGGTATTGCTGCATTATGCTCATGAGCGTTATTTGAATAGCCGTCTGTATGCTTTCAAGGATGAACCGTGAGCTTGGCTGGCCTATCAATGCCAAGCTATGAGCATGGCCGTTATATCAAGGACGAGCCATGAGCTTTGTCATCCATATAAAACGCCAGCCATGACCGCTACCATCACATCTCCATCGGCCATTGCCCAATTACCGCTAACCATTGGACTGCGGGATGACTGCCGGTTTGATAATTATTTCGTTGCGGATAATCGTGAAGCAGTGGCCGCGTTACAGCAGCATGCGCCGGAACCGCCAAGCGCAAGCACGCAGAGTGATACGGCCCTGTATTTGTGGGGCAGCGCAGGCACCGGTAAAACCCATCTTTTACAAGCGGCCTGTCATCACGCCGCCATGCTTGGCAGTGGGCTTGACAGCAGCCGCGCCACGGCAGTGGCCTATCTTCCATTAGCCCAGGCGTCCATGCAGGCTGATCAACTTGATCCCGCCATGCTCGAAGGTCTGGAATACCTTGCGCTGATCTGCATTGATGACATTCAGGCGATTGCCGGGCAGCCGGAGTGGGAGACCGCGCTATTTCATTTATACAACCGTATTCGTTTAACTGGCACGCGCTGTATTATTGCCGGAAACAGCAGCCCCCACGGCGTGGGATTGCATATGCCTGACCTGGTGTCGCGGCTGTGCTGGGGGCAAGTCCTGCATCTCAATGCGCTGGATGATGAAGCGGTGATTGCCGCGCTGCAATTACGCGCGCGTCATCGTGGTCTGGAATTATCCGAAGAAGTCGCGCGTTTTTTATGGCGACATTATCCGCGTGACATGACCTCGTTGTTTGCCTTGCTGGAACGACTGGATCGGGATTCGCTGGCCGCGCAGCGCAAGCTGACGATTCCCTTTGTGAAAACTTTTATGCAGGCCGACCGGCAGGCATTGACCCAAGGCGCATAGCGTGTGACGTTGCCGGACGATATACAGGAAACCGTGCGTCGCGCACTGGCAGAAGACATCGGCAACGGTGACATCACCGCCGCGCTGATTCCTGAAACGGCACAGTGCGATGCTACGGTGATCAGCCGTGAAAACTCCATCATCTGCGGTGTGGCGTGGTTTGATGCGGTTTTTCAGCAACTGGACACGGGCATAGAAGTGACATGGCGCGTTAAAGATGGCGATGCCGTCGGTGTCAATCAAATCTTGTGCTCCCTGCATGGCTCCGCCCGGCCACTGTTGAGCGGCGAACGCGCCGCGTTGAATTTTCTGCAAACCCTGTCGGGCACCGCCACCACCGCGCGGCGTTATGCCGATGCGGTACTCGGCCTCCCGGTAAAAATTCTCGACACCCGCAAAACCATTCCCGGCTTGCGCACCGCGCAAAAATATGCTGTGCGTTGCGGAGGTTGCCACAATCACCGGCATGGTCTTTACGATGGTATTTTAATTAAGGAAAATCACATTCTTTCTGCGGGCTCCATAACAAGTGCGGTGAGCGCCGCGCGAAGTCACCTGCGTGATTTACCGCGCAACTTGCCAGTAGAAGTTGAGGTTGAAACCCTGGACGAGGTGCGTGAAGCATTGCAGGCTGGCGCAGACATTTTATTGCTCGATAATTTTAATCTGGAACAGATGCGCGCAGCGGTTGTCTTAAATGAGGGTCAGGCCAAGCTGGAAGCGTCTGGCGGCATGAGCCTGGATAATCTGCGTGCCGTGGCTGAAACGGGGGTGGATTTTATTTCTGTTGGCGCGATCACAAAAAATATCCAAGCCATTGATCTTTCGATGCGTTTTTCAGGAATCCGGGCATTTTCCTGACGTTAATAGATAAAAAATATGTCATACTTAAAACACAGCGATTAAATTTATCAATTACCGGAGGCATTGTGAAATTATCTTATTTGGCTATTGTTTTCTCAATGACGCTTGCTTCGCTAAGCTCATTGCATGCCGTTGCCGCAGAAAAGACCGCGCCCGCAGCTCCCCCTCAGTCAGCCGCAATGTCACCCACTGAAGGCAAGGTGGTCTCTTCGGTGAACGCATCCATCTATACTTATATGGAGCTGGAGTCCGGCAACAAACGCTTCTGGATCGCCGCGCCTACCACCAAAGTCAAAGTGGGCGATCGCGTGCGTTTTGTGGACAGCATGATTATGGAAAACTTCAATAGCAAATCATTGAATCGTACGTTTGACCGGATTATTTTTGTATCGTCTGCGACGGTGTTGAAATAGTTGTTCGGTTACAAATAAAAAAGGGGCGCCCAGGCGCCCCTTTTTTATTTGTAAGGCTGTCGAGTTACTCGTTAATCACGCTCATATTCGGTGTGCCCGGCAAGCGTGGCAGGGTCTGTTTGGGGAATTCACCGGTTAAGCTGTTAAGAAATTCGACGATGTCATCGACCTGTTGTCCCGCCAAATCTTTGTCGAGCTGAGTCTTGGCCATGACCCGCACCGCTTCATGCAGGGTTTTCACCGAGCCATTGTGAAAATAGGGCGCGGTTAACGCTACATTCCGCCAGGTGGGTACACGGAACATGTGTTGGTCGGCATCATTTTTGGTGACCATCGAACGTCCCACATCTTCATCCAGCTTATATTTTTTTACGTAATCGTTATCCGTGAAAGTGGGGAATTTCTGATAAAATCCTTCGCCCATCGGCAAGGCGGGCCCGGCAAAATTCACGCCGTTGTGGCAGCCGGTGCAGCCTATCGCCTGAACTTCTTTCATGCCGCGCAGGGCTGCGGCTGACAGGGCTTTTTTATCGCCTTTGATATAACGGTCAAATGGGCTATTGGGGGTAATCAAGGTGCGTTCATACGCGGCAATCGCCTTGGCAAGATTGTCATAAGTGAGTGAGTTGGGGCCACCAAATACTTTGGCAAACTGTTCTTTATACCCGGGAATAGACGACAGGCGATCAATCACTGCCTGCTCGTCAGGCATGGTCATTTCGATGGCGTTAAGAATCGGCCCCTTGGCCTGGGCTTCCAGCGTGGCGGCGCGCCCATCCCAAAACTGTGCTGTCATAAATGCCGCATTCCACACGGTAGGCGCGTTGCGCCCTCCGGCCTTGGCGCCCACACCGAGCGACACTGCGCGGTTGTCAGTACCGCTGCCGCTGACATCATGGCAGGAGTTACATGAAAGGGTACCATTGCTGGATAAGCGGGGATCAAAAAACAACTGTTTACCCAGTTCTACCTTGGCGGGGCTCATGGGGTTATCTTTGGGAATGGGGGGCTGCTGGGGCAGCGCTTCAAAGGCGCCTACCGAGGACATCGCGCCAAAGGCAAGAACGCTTGCGGTTATAAATAACCTGCTACGGATATTTTTTCTCATGGGATTTTCTCCTGTTGTGTAGTCACGTGGTGCAATTTTAATACAACCATACTATTTTAGACTAAGTCTAAATTAAAATGCAACCTGAGTTTTAGGGTTATGGATGCTAACAGGCCATGTTGCAGAAATATATGATTATTTAATAACCAGAGCTATACATAAAGCTCCGTATCTGCCGATATATAGGTTATGGCTAATGAAACGGCAGTTTCTGCTTCCCCTGACCGCCCAAAGATAGCCTTGATCATGTCTGGCGGTGGTGCGCGTGCTGCTTATCAGGTCGGGGTGCTGAAGGCGATAGCGGAAATGTTGCCCGAAGATGTGCCTAATCCCTTTCCTATTATTTGTGGCACGTCCGCAGGCGCCATCAATGGCGCGGCATTGGCTATCTACGCCACGCGCTTCCAGGAGGGCGTGCGGCGCCTCGGTATGATATGGTCAAACTTCCAGGTGCAACAGGTTTTCAGGGCAGATGTCTGGGGGATTATTGGCAGTGGTGCGCGTTGGTTGACGGCGTTACTGCTGGGTGGATTAGGCAAGCATAATCCGCGCTCGTTGCTGGATCGTACGCCGCTGTATGCGTTGCTAAGCAAATATCTTCCCTGTGAAAAAATTCAGCAATCCATTGATGCGGGCGCGCTGCATGCGTTCAGTGTTACGGCATCCGGGTACACGTCTACGCAATCGGTGACATTTTTTCAGGGAGCAGCCTCCATCCCCCCGTGGAAGCGGGCGCGACGCATTGGCTGCGCGGCGCCCATCACCGTGGAGCATTTGATGGCGTCATCGGCAATCCCCTTTATTTTTTCGGCAGTGAAAATTAATCGTGAATATTTTGGCGATGGCTCAATGCGTCAGGTTGCGCCACTCAGCGCCGCGCTGCACCTGGGTGCGGATCGTATCCTGGTGATTGGTGTGCGCCAGGATGAAGAGGAACAACCGCCGCGCGTCAAGGTAGATGATCATCCTTCGCTGGCGCAGATTGCCGGACACGTATTAAACAGTATTTTTCTCGACAGCCTGGAAGTGGATATGGAACGCTTGCAGCGCATCAATAACACGCTTAAAACTATCCCTGCCCACTATTTGAAAGAAGGTGGCATGATGTTACGGCCTGTCGAAGTTCTGGCAATTTCACCCAGCGCAGACATTGCCAAGATTGCGGAACGCCACGCATTTTTATTGCCGCGTCCTGTGCGTTATCTGTTGCGCGGCATTGGTGCGTATAACCGTAACGGTGCTAATCTGGTGAGCTATCTGCTATTTGAAAAGAGTTATTGCCGTGAATTGATGGCGCTGGGGTATGCCGATGCCATGCGCCACAAAGAGCAGGTGAGGGATTTTCTTGATGTGAGTTTTAACGTGCAGACGGTGCAGAAGGTGGGGTAGATGGGGTCGGGATTACTGCTGCTGCATTTATTGTCATCCCGAACGCAGTGAGGGATCTTGTTTAATAGTTCTCGTTACACTCGAAATGACAAGAGAATAGGTTCAAACGCAACTCAACGGTTTTCGCGTGCCCGGTTGCTTGTCCGTCAAGCGTACACGGCCACCTATCGACAATACTACCGCACGAGCTTTGCTGGCTCCGCGTGTATCACAAAAAGTGATCGTGGCAGTAGAGCCACCTGCGGTGCCTTCCGGCTGAAATTCGATCGGGTTACGTGATACGGTTCTGATAGTAAGAGATGGATGCTGTTGATCTTGCATCCGTAAAATTTCCTCACTGCTTTCATGCACTTCGCTACCATGGCTGTTCACAATACTGTTAACAAAGACGATCCACCCGTGTTGCCATTGCGGTGCTTTAGCGCAGGTAGTTTGATCACTGCTGGGGCATAGCGCAATACGCTGCTGCCGATGCACCGCCTCGCTGCGCGCCAGATGCAGGTGTGACACAAACTCGTTAATGCGCGTGGTCATGCGCATATCCATTAAAAGATTTTGCAGCGCAGGGGTGCCAACTGCGGCAAGAATCGCAACAATGCTCAGTACGGTCAGCAACTCTATGAGGGTAAATCCGGCAGGGTGTGGTCGGGTGCGGATGATTGCAGGGTGCATGAAGATTTTTCTTATTAGACCTCTTTCGAAACTTAAATTTCAAGCTCAACGTTGTATATCCCTGCGATCAAGTTAAATCGCAACCCAAAACGTTTTCGCCTGTTGCGAT
>LNFM01003199.1_pt1 | contig 46223 bp, 35 predicted proteins | sample 596031 | NCBI WGS metagenome assembly LNFM01 (sample SAMN04254537, study PRJNA301005) | activated carbon metagenome | isolation source: dual media filters at the Ann Arbor, Michigan drinking water treatment plant | place: USA: Ann Arbor
AAAGCGTTCGGCCAAAAAAAATGGGCCGGTAGTTACCCGCCCATTTGGTCGTGAAGCTCGCATTGTAACGCCTGCAACCACCGATTGGCAACCCGATCAACAGTTCAATGCTGAACACCGTTCAAATGCCCAGAACCCATTGGATGAGGTTCTTGGCCAGAAACCCCAGCATGCCGAATGAGAGGACCAGAAAGAGCACGAAGGTGCCGAACTTGCCGGCTTTGGATTCGCGGGCCAGGTTGAACACGATGAAGAGCATGTAGAGGATGAAGGCACCGACGCCAAACGTCAGTCCGAACTGGGCAATCTGGCCCTCGGTGTAGCCAAACAGGGTGTTGCCCATGGCTCAGCGCTCCATCCGATGGGCGGTCAGGTCGCGATAGGCGTGCCAGCTCGCATGGGCCAGCAGCGGGATCAACACGATCAGACCAAGCAAGGCCGTGACCATACCCAGACCGACCAAAAGGGCGATCACCACCGCCCACAGCACCATGGGCCCGGGGTGGCTGGCCACGGCGCGCCAGCTCTCGGCCACCGCCTCCATCACAGTGGCTTGGGTGTCCACCAGCATGGGCAGGGCCACCACGGTGGACGCGTAGACGGGCGCCGCAAGCAAGGCCCCGAGCAACAACCAAACTTCGAACAAGCCCACTTCCCGCACCAGTACGACATGGCGCAAAAAGTCCACCGGTTTGAGGATGGGAACGGGCGACCCCAGCGTGATCAACCCGGCCGAGGTGAGCACCCAACCGGTGCCCGCCAGGCCCAGCAACAAGCCGAACTTCACCAGCCGGCTGTCGCCCGAGCGCCAGATCTGCACCACGTCGCCCAGACCCGCGCTGCGCTGGCGACTGACCTGGTACAGGCCCGTCGCGAGGATGGGCGCGACAATGAGGAAACCGGAAAAAGCGCCGGCCAGCAGCCAGAACTGGTCACGCGCTGCCCAGAGCAGCAGCCAGCCAAATGCGGTGAGCAGCAGTCCATGCACGAGACCTGGCACCGGATTGCGCCGCAGGTCGGCCCAGCCCAGCGCCAGCCAGCGCAAGGGCGATTGCAGCGAGACGGGGAACGTTGATGGGGAGAAGGGTTCGATCATGGACGGTGGTTATACGCCGCCCACTCATCCAGCGGCCTGATGCAGGTCAAGCCCTTGAGCGCATCAGGCGGCAGCCTGCACCAGCGTACGTGTGTAGGGATGCCCGGGCGCTCGTAACACCTGTTCCACCGGGCCGCTTTCAACCACCGCGCCGTCCTTCATCACGATGACATGGTGCGCCATGGCCTGGATCACGTCCACGTCGTGCGTGATCAGCAAGTAGCTCAGTCCGCGCTCGCGCTGCAGGCGCTGCAGCAAGGCCAGCACCTGCTTCTGCACCGTCACATCGAGCGCGCTGGTGGGCTCGTCCAGCACCAGCAACTGCGGACCAATGATGAGCGCTCGCGCAATCGCCAGACGTTGGCGCTGTCCGCCTGAGAACTCGTGCGGATAGCGCTGCAGCCAGTCGCCACCGCGCCGGGGGTCGTCCACCAGCCCGACGTCGGCCAAGGCCGTGACCACGCGTTCGCGGCGTTGTGCTTCCGAGAGCCCCGGCTGGTGCACCAACAAACCTTCGCCGACGATCTGTTCGATGGTCATGCGCGGGGACAGTGATGAAAACGGGTCCTGGAACACGACCTGCACCCGCTGGCGCAGCGCCCTGCCCTGGCCGCTCTTGAGCGCTTGCGCCCAGTCAGACCCGGTGACTTGCAGGCTGCCCTGGTGAGGCAAGAGGCCCAACGCTGCGAGCGCCAGCGTCGACTTGCCGGAGCCCGACTCACCGATCACGCCCAGCGTCTGGCCCGGTGCCACGTCCAGGTCGGCGCCCTGCACCGCGACGAACTCACCCTTCTTGAACCAGCCGCGCAGCCCGGGCAGCGGCACCGGATAACCCACGCGCAATCCACGCGCCTGCAGTACCGGCACGGCATCCGCAGCGGGTGGCTCGGCAGGCGCCACATCACGCTCGGGTTTGCTGGCCAGCAGCATCTGCGTGTAAGCGTGCCGAGGCGCAGCGAACACCTCAGCCACCACGCCCCGCTCCACCAGATGGCCCTGCTCCATCACGGCCACGCGGTCGGCGAAGCGGCGCACGAGGTTCAGGTCGTGCGTGATGAGCAGCACCGCCATGCCGTGCTGACGCTGCAAGTCGGCCAACAGGTCGAGGATCTGGCCACGCAGGCTCACGTCGAGCGCGGTGGTGGGCTCGTCGGCAAGCAGCAGCTTCGGGCTGCTGGCCAGCGCCATGGCGATCATGGCGCGCTGGCGCTGACCGCCGCTGAGCTGGTGCGGGAATGCGTTGGCGCGGCGCGCGGGCTCCGGGATGCCGGTGGACGCCAGCAACTCGATGGTGGACGCGAGCGCCTGGCGAGGGGTGAGGCCCTTTTTCAGCTGCAGCACTTCACCGATCTGGTCGCCCACGGTGTAGAGCGGGTTCAGCGCCGTCATGGGCTCCTGAAAAATGATCGCCACCTCGTCGCCGCGCACGCCGCGCAGCTGGTGTTCGGTCATGGCCAGCAGGTCTCGGCCGTTCAACAAGGCCGAGCCACTCACCTCGGCGTTTTGCACCAGACGCAACAGCGAGAGGGCCGACACCGTTTTTCCCGACCCCGATTCACCCACCAGCGCCAGCTTCTCGCCGGCGTTGATCGAGAAATCGATGCCGTGCACGACCTCTTGGTCACCAAACGAGACGCGCAGGCCTTTGACGTCGAGAAGTGTCGCAACAGTCACTTGTCGGCCTTTCTTGGATCGAGTGCATCGCGAAGCGCATCACCCATGAAGGTCAACAGCAACAGCGTGATCACCAGCACCGCGAAGGTGGACAGCGAAATCCACCAGGCGTCGATGCTGTTCTTGCCCTGGCTGAGCAGCTCGCCCAGCGACGGAGTACCAGGTGGCACGCCCAGGCCCAGGAAGTCGAGCGAGGTGAGCGCCAGGATGGCTGCGCTCATGCGAAACGGCAGGAATGTCACCACCGGCGTGAGACTGTTGGGCAGCACGTGGCGCCAGATGATCTGCCAGTTGGACAGTCCCAGGGCGCGGGCTGCGCGCACGTAATCCAGCTGTCGGTTTCGCAGGAATTCGGCGCGCACGTAGTCGGACAAACCCATCCACCCGAACAGGCTCAGCAACACCAGCAGCAGCGCAAGGCTGGGCGCGAAGACGGCCGAGAAAATGATGAGCAAATAGAGCTCCGGCATGGAACCCCAGATCTCGATGAAGCGCTGGAAGGCGAGGTCGGTCTTGCCACCAAAAAACCCTTGAATGGCCCCCGTGACGATGCCCAGCACCACGCCAATGGTCGTGAGCGCCAGCGCGAACAGCACGCTCACACGAAACCCGTAGATAAGCTGGGCCAGCAGGTCGCGGCCGCGGTCATCGGTACCCAGCCAGTTGGCGCGCGTGGGCCCAGCGGGGTTGGGCGATTCGGCGAAGTAATTGATGGTGTTGGAGCCGTAGGGATTGGGCGCAAACAGTGCCCAGTTGTCGCCCTTGGAGATCTGCTCCTGGATGAAAGGGTCGAGGTAGTCGGTGGGTGTGTCGAAATCGCCGCCAAAGACCGTTTCAGCGTGCTCCTGCACCACCGGGAAATAGGTGTTGCCGTCGTAGCGCACGATTAGGGGCCGGTCATTGGAAATCAGCTCTGCGAACAAGCTGGCCACCACCAGCACGCAGAAGACGATCAGGCTCCAGTAGCCCAGCTTGTTGCGTTTGAATCGCAGCCAGGCTCGCCGCCCCGGGCTCAGGGATGGAGTGGTCATCAGTCGAACTTCACGCGGGGATCGACCCACACGTAGCACAGGTCGGAGATCAGCTTGGTGACCAGGCCGATCAGGGTGAACAGGAACAGCGTGCCCATGACCACGGGGTAGTCGCGGCGGATCACGCTCTCGTAGCTGAGCAATCCCAGGCCATCGAGAGAAAACAGGGTTTCGATCAGCAGTGCACCGGTGAAGAAAGCGCCAATGAAGGCCGCAGGGAAACCGGTGACGATCGGGATGAGGGCGTTGCGGAACACATGCTTCCACAGCACCTGCCGCTCGCTCAGGCCTTTGGCGCGCGCGGTCATCACGTACTGCTTGCGGATTTCCTCCAGAAACGCGTTTTTGGTCAGCATGGCCGTGACGGCGAAACTGCCCAGCACCATGGCGGTGACGGGCAGCGTGATGTGCCAGAGGTAGTCCACGATCCGGGCGCCCCAGCTGAGTTCATCCCAGTTGGAGGAGGTCAGTCCGCGCAGCGGGAACCACTGCAGCTGTCCGCCGAAGATGACGAGCAGCGCCACGCCCAGCACAAAGCCCGGAATGGCATAGCCGATCAGCACCAGCAAGGTGGTCACCAGGTCAAAGCGCGAGCCGGCACGTACCGCCTTGGCCACGCCCAACGGCACCGCCACGCCGTAGCTGATGAGGAAGGTCCACAGGCCCAGGGTGATGGACACCGGCAACTTCTCCAGGATCAAGTCTGCGACCGGTTTGTTCTGGAAGAAGCTTGTGCCGAGATCGAAACGCGCAAAGCGCCCCAGCATCTCGATAAAGCGTTCGTGCGCCGGTTTGTCAAACCCGTAGAGCGCCTTGATCTGCTCGATGCGCTTCGGGTCCACGCCCTGCGCACCGCGGTACACCGAGCCCCCTTCGGCCGCCCCGCCCTGCGCGCTTCGAGCTTCGGCCAGGTACTGCTCCACCGGCCCGCCCGGCACGAACTGCACGACCACGAAGGTAATGAGCAACACCCCGAACAGCGTCGGGATCATGAGCAGCAGGCGTTTGAGGATGTAGACCCACATGGCGCGTCAGTCCTGTCTTGGCGGGGCAGCCCACCAAGTGTCGATGGCCCATGCTTCGCCTGTAGCGTACGGAGGCATTTCCGATGGCCGCTCCAGGCGCCACGCGTTGTAGGCCATGCGGTGCGTGGTGGCGGACCACTGCGGAATCAGCACATGGCTGTGGGTGATGGCGCGGTCCAGTGCGCGGCACGCAGTCAAAAATTCAGGCCGCGTTTTGGCACTGATCATGCGCGTGATGAGCGTGTCGACCGCCGGGTTGGCGATGCCGGTGAAGTTGCCCGAGTCGGGGGTTTTGGCGGCTTCGGAGCCGAACAAATCGGCGTATTCCGAGCCCGGGTTGTGGGTGCCCCCATACGCCAGTGTCAGCACATCGAAGTCAAAGGTGCGCAAGCGCTGCTGGTAGAGCGCGAAGTCCACCGGGCGAAAACGCAGTGTCACGCCGAGCTTCTCGAGGTTGCGTATCCAGGGCGCCACAACGCGCGCGCCCACCTCGTTGCTGTCAAGGTACTCCAGAGCCAAGGGTTGACCTTGTGCGTTCTTCAACACGCCGTCCTGGACCGTCCAGCCCGCCTCACGCAGCAAGGTCTGTGCGCGCCGCAGATTCTGGCGCAGCGAGTTCTCTCCATCGGTTCTGGGCGGCTGGTATGCCGGGCCCATCACCGCCGGTGGCAGTTGCGCACGCAGCGGCTCCAGCAAGGCCAGTTCATTGGCATCGGGCAACCCACTGGCCGAACAATCGGTGTTGCCGAACAGACCTTGCACGCGCTGGTACGCGTTGTAGAACATCTGGCGGTTCATCCACTCATAGTCCATGGCCAACGCCAACGCCTCGCGCACACGGATGTCGTCCAGCGGTTTGCGGCGGGTGTTGAGCACATAACTCTGAAAGCCCGTAGGAAGTCGGTGGGTGAACTCGCCCTTGACGAGTTCGCCGGAGTCGAACTTGCGCCCGGTGACGCGGCGCGCCCAGTCGCCCGCCGAGAAAAAGCGCATGAGGTCGAACTCGCCGGCCTTCAGCGCTTCCAGCCGTGCGGTGTTGTCACGGTAGATCTTGACCGTGATGCGATCAAAGTTGGCAGTGCCCCGACGCACCGGCAGGTCCCGACCCCAGTACGCAGGATCGCGCACGTAGGTGATGTCCTTGCCAAAACTGACCGGGCCGATTTTGTAAGGTCCGCTGCCAATGGGAACGTCGGTGACGACCTTGTCGAAGGTCTTGCGCTGTCCAGTGGCCGGGTCAACTTCATTGCCCCAGGCACGACTGAACACCGGCAACCCGCCGACGGTGAGTGGCAGTTCGCGGTTGGGCACCTTGAAGCGGTAACGCACCGTGCGCTCGTCGATCACGTCCAGCCCCGCCACGTCGGCCAGGATGGTCTTGTAGACCGGCGATGTATGGGGGCCCAGAAGTGTGTCGAAGGTGTGTTTCACGTCGGCGGCCAGCACCGGGTAACCATTGTGGAAGCGGGCCGTGCTGCGCAACTTGAAAGTTGCAGACAGGCCGTCGGGTGCTGCCTGCACGTCTTCGGCGAGCAGGCCGTACGCGGCGCCCGTCTCGTCCAGCGCACCGGCCAGCAGCGAATCGAACATCAGGTTCGACAGGTAGGCCGGGCCGTTGCCGCGCAAGGTGAAGGGGTTGTACTTGTCGAAGGTACTGGCGCGCTGGTTGCTGACCAGCCTCAACTCGCCTCCCTTGGGCGCCTGCGGGTTGACGTAGTCGAAATGCGTGAAGCCATTGGGGTACTTGAGCTCTCCCCACAGCGCATAGCCGTGAGCGGCCCAACCGAGCGGACTCCACAGCGCCAGCAACGCAGCCAAAGACAGCGAAACGAATCGGTGGCCGGGGCGGACGCTGGAAAAGTGCATGAGACAATTCTGAAGGATTTTTCATTGGAGACAGAAACATGGGTTTTCTCACTGGCAAGAAACTGCTGATCACGGGCGTGCTGTCCAATCGGTCCATTGCCTACGGCATTGCACGGGCTTGCCACCAGCAGGGCGCCGAGCTCGCGTTCAGTTACGTTGGCGAGCGCTTCAAGGAGCGCATCACCGAGTTCGCTGCCGACTTCGAATCCAAGCTCATCTTTGACTGCGACGTGGGCGACGACGCACAGATCGAGAAGCTGTTTGCCGACCTGGCGCAGGTCTGGCCCAAGTTCGACGGCTTCGTGCACAGCATCGGCTTTGCCCCGCGCGAAGCCATTGCCGGCGATTTTCTTGACGGCCTCACGCGCGAAAACTTCCGCATCGCACACGACATCAGCGCCTACAGCTTCCCGGCCATGGCCAAGGCCGCGCTGCCCATGCTCAACGAGAAGTCGGCCCTGCTCACCCTCACCTACCTCGGCCAACTACAACACCATGGGCCTGGCCAAGGCCAGCCTGGAAGCCTCGGTGCGTTACCTGGCTGAGTCGCTCGGTCCCAAGGGCATGCGCGTCAACGGCATCAGTGCCGGCCCCATCAAGACCTTGGCCGCCAGCGGCATCAAGGACTTCGGCAAGCTGCTGAACATGGTCGCCAGCGCTTCACCGATTCGCCGCAACGTGACCATCGAAGACGTGGGCAACGTGGCTGCCTTTCTGCTCAGCGACCTGGCCGCTGGCGTCACCGCCGAGATCACCTACGTGGACGGTGGCTACAGCCACACCACGGGCGTGAGCCGCGACAGCGACGCGCTGAGCTGAACACTCTGCTCTCCGGGGTGTGCCATGAGGCGACGCGAGCTGCTCTGCTGGTTGGGCCTTCTCGGTGTTGGCCTGCCCGGCCATTCCCGATCCAGCGAAGCGCCTGCACTGATGCTCGCCAAGGTCTACCGACCCGGTGTGCGGCTGCGCGACTACTGGCTCAGCGAAAAGTACGACGGTCTGCGCGGCTTCTGGGATGGCCAGCGGCTGTTGACCCGGGGCGGCGAAGTCATCGCAGCGCCCGCTTGGTTCATCGCCGGCTGGCCCACCATGCCCATGGACGGAGAGCTCTGGATCGGCCGCGGGCGTTTTGAAGAGACGCTCTCCACCGTGCGTCGACAAACCCCTGACGACGCCGCATGGCGGCAGGTTCGCTTCATGGTGTTTGATCTGCCCTTGCACCCGGGGCTTTTCACCGAACGAATTCAGGCGTACCAGACGCTGGTGCAACAACTCAACCGCCCCTGGGTGCAGGCTGTCCCACAGGAACGTGTGGTCAGCCACACCGAGTTGATGGCGCGGCTGGACCGTTTGGTGAAAGCTGGCGGTGAAGGCCTGATGCTGCACCGGGGCGATTCGTTGTACCGCGCCGAGCGCAATGACGATTTGTTGAAGGTGAAGAACCACGAAGACGCTGAAGCGCGCGTGCTGCAGCACCTGCCTGGCCAGGGCCGTCACACCGGTCGCATGGGTTCCATGCTGGTGGAAACGCCCGAAGGCGTGCGGTTCCGCCTGGGCACCGGCTTCACCGATGCCCAGCGCGAACTTCCGCCCGCCGTGGGCGAGTGGGTCACCTACCGATTTCGTGGCGTCAGCGACGGCGGCGTGCCGCGCTTCGCCAGCTTCTTGAGGGTGCGGCCTGACGCACCACGCTGATCAGGCCTTCACGCAGTCGGCGAAATAGCGCTTTCTTCCGTCGTCGCCGACCATCTCCACCAAGCCGTGGATGTCGGTCTCGAAGCCGGGGCACTGAGCGTTGAACTCGCGAGCGAACTTGAGGTAGTCGACGATCTTCTTGTTGAACACCTCGCCCGGGATGAGCAGAGGGATGCCCGGCGGGTATGGCGTCACCAGGCTGGTGGTGATGCGGCCTTCGAGCTCGTCGATCGGCACGCGCTCGGTGGTTCGCTGAGCGATGTGCGCGAATGCGTCGGTAGGCTTCATGGCTGGCGTGAGGTCGCTCAGGTACATCTCGGTGGTCAGGCGAGCGATGTCGTAGCGGGCGTAGAGCTCGTGCACGTGCTGGCAAAGATCGCGCAGGCCCATCTGCTCGTAGCGCGGGTGCTTCTGGCAGAACTCCGGCAGGATGCGCCACATAGGCTGGTTCTTGGCGTAGTCGTCCTTGAACTGCTGCAGCGCGGTCAGCAGCGTGTTCCATCGGCCCTTGGTGATGCCGATGGTGAACATGATGAAGAAGCTGTAAAGGCCGGTTTTCTCCACCACCACGCCATGCTCGGCCAGGAACTTGGTGACGATGGACGCAGGGATACCGGTGGGCTCGAAACGCCCATCCAGGTTCAGGCCCGGCGTGACGATGGTCGCCTTGATCGGGTCCAGCATGTTGAAGCCGGGCGCCATGTCTCCAAAGCCGTGCCATTCCTTGGCCGTGGCCTGCGAGCCGGCGGGATCCTGGTTCAGCACCCAGTCGGTCGCCTCACCCATGCCCTCCTCGGCCAGATCGTCCGGACCCCAGACCTTGAACCACCAGTCGTCGTCGCCGAATTCGGCGTCGATCTTGCGCATGGCGCGGCGGAAGTCGAGCGCTTCAAAAATGCTCTCCTCCACCAGCGCCTTGCCACCCGGCGGCTCCATCATGGCCGCGGCCACGTCGCAGCTGGCGATGATCGCGTACTGCGGGCTGGTGCTGGTGTGCATCAGGTACGCCTCGTTGAAGAGGTGGCGATCGAGCTTGACGTGTTGCGAGTCCTGCACCAACACATGGCTGGCCTGGCTGATGCCGGCGAGCAGCTTGTGGATGGACTGGGTGGCGTAAACCACCGACTCCAGCGGACGCACCCGCTTCTTGCCCATGGCGTGGAAGTTGCCGTAGAACGGGTGGAACGCCGCATGCGGCAACCAGGCTTCGTCAAAGTGCAGGTTGGCCACGTAGCCGTCGAGCATCTGCTTGATGGCTTCGGTGTTGTAAAGCACGCCATCGTAGGTGGACTGGGTGAGCGTGAGCACCCGCGGCTTCACCGCATCGGCGTCCACGCCGGCCAGCAGCGGATTGGCGCGGATCTTGGCCTTGATGGCGTCGATCTCGAATTCGCTCTGCGGAATCGGGCCGATGATCCCGTAGTGGTTGCGCGTGGGCTTCAGGAAGACGGGAACAGCCCCCGTCATGATGATGCTGTGCAGGATGGATTTGTGGCAGTTGCGGTCCACCACCACCACGTCGCCCGGAGCCACCGTGTGGTGCCAGACCATCTTGTTGCTGGTGCTGGTGCCGTTGGTCACAAAGAAGCAGTGGTCGGCGTTGAAGATGCGCGCGGCATTGCGTTCGCTGGCGCCGATGGCGCCGTTGTGGTCCAGCAGCTGGCCCAGCTCTTCCACCGCGTTGCAGACGTCCGCGCGCAGCATGTTTTCGCCGAAAAATTGGTGGAACATCTGGCCCACCGGGCTCTTCAGGAATGCCACGCCGCCTGAATGACCCGGGCAGTGCCACGAATAAGACCCGTCTTCGGCGTAGTCGAGCAGGGCCTTGAAGAACGGCGGCTGGATGCCTTCGAGGTAGCTCTTGGCCTCGCGGATGATGTGGCGCGCCACGAACTCGGGCGTGTCCTCGAACATGTGGATGAAGCCGTGCAGCTCGCGCAGGATGTCGTTGGGCAGATGCCGGCTGGTCTTGGTCTCGCCGTAGATGTAGATCGGCACGTCCGGTCGATGAAGTTGCGCAGGTTCAGCACCACCGGGTCGAGGTCGGCGCCGTGGCTGAACTCCTCGTCGTCGATCGACAGGATGAAGGCGCTGGCCCGACTTTGCTGTTGAGCGAACTGGCTCATGTCGCCGTAACTGGTCACCCCCACCACCTCGAAGCCCTCGACCTCAATGGCCTGCGCCAGAGCGCGGATGCCCAGACCCGAGGTGTTTTCGGAGCGGAAGTCCTCGTCAATGATGACGATGGGGAAACGAAATTTCATGGAGTTCTCCAGCCGCAGGGAGCGCGGCCATCAGGCGAAAGAAAGCGCGAAGTGTACGGACAACGCGAGACAGCTTCCCGACGCGCCCATTCATTTACCGCAGAATGTGGCATGGGTAAGACAAGCGCTTTGGGCAAAAGGTTTGGCCAAATCGACTCACACCAAGGAAGCAGGCATGTCCGAATCAACATTGTGGTGGCTGTTGGCGGGATCCACCGTCGCGCTCGAGCTCTTTACCGGCACCTTTTACCTGCTCATGCTCGCGGTGGGCATGGCCGCTGGCGCGCTGGCCGCCCACGCCGGCCTAGGCATGGCGGGGCAGCTGATCGTCGCGGCGCTGGTCGGCTCAGCGGCCGTGGTGGGTTGGTACCTCCTCAAGAGGCGGCGAGCGAGCGATCCGTCCGTGCGCTCGATGCGCAGCGTGAATCTCGACGTGGGCGAGATTCTGCAGATCGACGAATGGAACGGTGACGGCACCGCCAGCGTCAAATACAGGGGCGCCCAATGGACCGTGATCCAGCGTCCGGGCAATCCACCCACCCCGGGCACCTACCGCGTGGCCGAGCTGGTGGGCAGCCGCCTGCTGGTTGACAAGGTCTGATACTTAAACTCATCTTGCCCATGCGCTAACCTCACCTCTGTCTCAACCTCTCCGAGAGCCGCCCCTCCATGGAAATCGCCATCCTTTTGCTCATCGTCGCTGTTATCTTCATTGCCCGCTCTGTCAAGGTGGTGCCCCAGCAAAACGCCTGGGTGGTTGAGCGGCTGGGCAAGTACAACTCGTCCCTGGCGCCTGGCCTGAACTTTCTGATTCCGTTCATCGACAAGGTGGCCTACAAGCACAGCTTGAAGGAAATCCCGCTGGACGTGCCCAGCCAGGTTTGCATCACGCGCGACAACACCCAGTTGCAGGTCGACGGCATCCTGTACTTTCAAGTCACCGATCCGATGCGCGCCAGCTACGGCTCGTCCAACTACATCGTGGCCGTCACCCAGCTTGCACAGACGTCGCTGCGCTCGGTCATCGGCAAGCTGGAACTCGACAAGACCTTCGAGGAGCGCGACATCATCAACGCCCAGGTGGTGCAAGCCATTGACGAAGCCGCGCTGAACTGGGGCGTGAAAGTGCTGCGCTACGAGATCAAGGACCTCACGCCGCCCAAGGAAATCCTGCACGCCATGCAGCAGCAGATCACCGCCGAGCGCGAGAAGCGCGCCCTGATCGCAGCCTCTGAAGGCCGCCGCCAGGAGCAGATCAACATCGCCACCGGCGAGCGCGAGGCCTTCATCGCCCGCTCCGAAGGGGAGAAGCAGGCAGAGATCAACAACGCCCAAGGCGAGGCCTCGGCAATTCTGGCCGTGGCAGAAGCGACGGCTGAAGCCATTCGCGTGGTGGCCGAAGCCATCCGCCAGCCAGGCGGTCAGGAAGCTGTGCAGCTGAAAGTGGCGGAGCGTGCCGTGGATGCCTACAGCAAGGTCGCCGCTGACGCCACCTCCACATTGATCGTGCCAAGCAACATGACCGAAGTCTCCGCCCTCATTGCATCCGCCATGAAGATGGTCGGGGCCACCAAGACCAACTGACACACCCGTAAGCGAGATCAACATGACCCTGGCGCGCAATGTCCTTGGCACCGAACTGCTGCCCTGCTCCTACGACCCATTGACAGGCTTCTACCGCGACGGATGCTGCGAAACTGGCCCCGACGACCACGGTACCCATGTGGTGTGCGCGCGCGTCACAGCATCATTCCTGGAGTTTTCGCGCCGGCACGGAAACGACCTGAGCACACCCCGCCCCGAATGGCGATTCGCCGGACTCAAGCCCGGCGACCGCTGGTGTCTGTGCGTGCAGCGCTGGCTGGAAGCCCTGCAAGCGGGCGAGGCACCACCCGTGGTGCTCGAAGCCACCAACGCCGCCACTTTGCAGTTTGTGGAGCTCGAAGTGTTGCAACAGCATGCTTGGCACAAAACGGCCGATGGCAGCCCGACATCGTGAACCACTCGTTGCGACTGCTACAATCGCAGGCTTCGCGGAGAGGTGGATGAGCGGTTTAAGTCGCACGCCTGGAAAGCGTGTGTGGGCTAATACCCACCGCGGGTTCGACGCCAGAAATGAGTCCCAGCGCATGCCACGGCGTCTTGACACACGCCCTGAAAGCCCCGGTTTACCCAGTAAGCCGGGGCTTTTTGTTTCCAGGCGTCCCAAAACATTTCTTGTCATCCAGCGTGGACATGCGCTCGCGGCTAGTAAGTGTCCGAGGTACTCCGCTGTTCATGCGATCGAGCATCGAGCTGGAGTTTGTCAACCAAGCGACCCTCGAATGGGATCTAAAGGCTGGAATATCAACCGACCTAAGCGATCCTTGCAAGCCTTGGCAGAACGGGGCTGACGAAAGCTTCAACGGCAACCTGCTCGACGAATACCTGATGCTAGAGTGGTTTAGATCCCGCAAGGCGTCCGCTGAGATCACTTAAGCCTGGCGGCACCGCTTCGACACGGTGCGTCTCCACAGCAGCCTTGACTACCTCACACCCCGCCAACAAAAAAACTACCGACACCCTATTCCCAGCAGCGCCGTCTTTCACGAATGAATGGCTTGAAAACCTTGAGCAGTTAACGCCGCCAATCCGTCAGCGAAGCACGCGGCGAATCTCACCGCTGTCAGTAAGCACCCAGATCCATCCGTCGGGGCCTTGGCGTACGTCGCGTATGCGCTGGTTCAGCGGCAGTCCTTCGCAGGAGGCATAGACGCCGTTGTTCTGCGTGACTCGCCACAGGCGGCCGCCCTGCAGTGAGCCAATGAAAAGATGACCGTTCCATTCCGGAAAGCCAACACCTCTGTAAACGATCACATTGGTCGGCGCCATTGAGGTGGGCGCCCAGTAAGTCAGAGGTTCGTTGAAGGTTGTTCCCCCCAACGGCAGGTGCGTACCGCCACCAACACGGCAACTGGTACCTTGAGGCGACCCATATGGACAGCCATAGCTGCGCAGCGGCCAGCCGAAGTTGGCACCGGGCAGTACGCGGTTGAGTTCGTCGCCACCCTGCGGCCCATGCTCAGCGGTCCACAGGACACCGTTGGTGCCGTCGTATGTCAGGCCCTGCGGATTCCGATGTCCCAAGCTCCAGATTTCCGGCAACACCCCTGGCTGCCCTTGGAATGGGTTGTCAGACGGGATGGAGCCGTCCCGATTGATGCGAATCACTTTACCCAGCGTATTGCCCAGGTTTTGCGCGTGGTTTCGTGTCGGCGACGACGGATCGTCATAACCACGTTCACCAAGTGAGACAAAAAGGGTGCGGTCGTTACGGAATGCAAGTCGCGAGCCGAAATGGACTCCGTCAATATAGACCTTGGTCTGCTGATGCAGGCGCTGGAAGCTTACCAGCGAGGTACCTTGCAACAGGGCTCTACCGACCGCTGTGCCAGACGTGTTGTTCGAACCAGGCTCTTGATATGTGAAGTACACCCAAGGAGTGCTGGCGAAATCGGGGTCGAGAGCCACGTCGAGCAAGCCGCCCTGGCCACCGTCGCGAATTTGTGGCGCCGGGGAACCCCACGACACCGGAGTCCGGCTCGCGCCGTTGGCACTCACCAGAACCATAGAGCCAGTCTTTTGTGTCACGAGGACCCGGTTGTCTGGCAAGAAAGCCATGGCCCATGGGCTCGAGAGACCGCTGGTGAACAGCTCTGTACGCACAGAGGACGTCCCAGTCGATGTGCATTGAACAGCAGCAGTGGGTGCTGGTGCTGGTGCTGGTGCTGGTGCTGGTGCTGGTGCTGGTGCTGGTGCAGGTGCTGGTGCTGGTGCAGGTGCTGCAACCGATACCAGGTAAGTAGACAGGTCGATCAGATCAGTTCGCGTGAAATTGGCGTAGCCGTACTGCGCATCCCCCATGCGGCCTGTGTTTGCAGCAATCGCCGCCGCAATTCGGTCTGCCAAGACAAGAGCATCAGACGCACCACGGCTCATTGTTGAAGCGTTGGTGTGGCACTGCACACAGCTGGCCCCAGTTGTAGCGTAGAGAAACTCGCCACGACCCGCCGAAGTGGTCGCCGTTGCCGTTACGTTGACTGTGCGATCTGCTGGCGTTTCGGATCCTCCCCCCCCACAGCCAGCCGCCGTGACGACTACGACAAGGAGTGCAATCGGCGTCAGCCTGGATATGGCAGATGGGATGGCAGAATGTTGAAGGATTCGGGTCATAGCTGTGCTCCGCAATGGATGTTGAATGGGCATTGAAAAGCTGTCCCATCTCACAGCTATCCCACTTCGCAGGTTTTGGCTGGACATCCCACCTGCAAGCCGCCACCCTAACTTATTCGGAATCTTCCACGAACGTCCGAGCATGGAGCCTACCGTTGGCGTGTTCACTCTGGGAACCGTAGAAAACCGTGCGTCTAGTGGATCAATCACTGGGCAGCTCACTGGTCAGCCATGTGAGGAGCATAACCTCACCCATCACTCAATTCGGTGCCATTGACTCTGCCGATCAATGTGATTGTTCGCAAGGTACAGCACGCGGCAAAATTTGGGCCAAGTAAGACCATTTCTTTTGGTGGCAGGTTCGTCCACACGGTTGCCCCTGAGCCTGCGCAATCTTGGCGGAAAGACCCAGCAACTGAGCATCTCCAAGCGTGGCGACACCTACTTTCGTACCCTGTTGATCGCGGGGGCCAGAGCCGTGATTGCCAGGGCGGAGAGATTGGGTTGGATCACACGGCTACTGGAGAGACGCCACTACAACGTGGCGGTCGTCGCTTTGGCCAACAAGATTGCACGCACTACGTGGGCGGCCCTGGCTGAAGGCGCCGCCTTTGACCAGGTCAAATGGCATCTGCTTGAACAAGCAAGCCCCTGATCATCAAACGCTTGAGCATCAAGCAGGCAAGTGACTGACCACACCCGTTTTGAAGGAGAACCTGCAAGAAGCGAAGTGATGGGATGAAGGTCAAACCGGGTTCGAGACATTCCGATGAACCGCCAGTACCTTGAGTACAACCCGGAGGTAGGAGCTCCAACCGCGAAGAGCCATCATGGGCAGCAGCACCGACTGCAAACACAGCCCGAATGTGAGGCGGCAAACCGTTCAAACAATCACGACGCGGAAAACCTGTTCTCCTCGGGCGGACCATGTAGGCGGTTCAGATAGCCCCGGACAAGGTCATTCAGTGGGAGATCTCAAGACCGCTTGGCGATGCTTGACCAACGGGAGTACGAAACGAATAAACAAAGGTGCGTAAAGGCACGAGATCACCAAGGCCAGTAAAGAGAGCTGCCAAAAAGGATGGATCTCCGCAACGACAGGCGCACGTTCCAGCAACCACCACCCAGTGAAAGAAACGGCTAAAAAGTACAGAAGCATGGCAAGCTCCGAACGGGAATTCCGAAGGCCCAGGCGCCTGCCCAACCCATGACATACCAACCACCGCAAGACTTCGCTCATTGAAAGGAACATGGCAGCAGCAATGATGTCGAGGTCGAACACTGGCAGAAGGGCAAGCAAAAGAGCGAATGCGGCCACCTTGCTGGCATTTGAAATGGCCGTCCACTTGGGACGTCCAGAAGCGACGAATGTTGCACCGTACATGGGTTCCAGGCTACTGAACCAGGCACCCAGTGCGAGGACTGGCAGCAACACGCCACCCATGGCGTAGCGATCGTCATATGCCAGATCAAAGAAGCTGCCGGCACCACCGATCAGCAACGCACAGAAGAAGCTTGAAAACACCATCATAGCTATGCGTGTCCGCCCGAAAGCGACTGCCAACGACATCCCTTGTTCAAGCATTCTCGAATACCAAGGGAACAGTACGCTCCACTGGAGTCGGCCAACCAAGGTTGGAACGATAACGGCAAGGCTGGCTGCAATGGAATAGACACCGACTTGCGCGAGCGGGAACATTCCACCCATTGCCAGGCGGTCGATCTGAAGGGCTAGAAAGGTAAATAGGGTGCTGAGGAAGACCCATTTTCCGAACGAAAAAATGGCTTTGACGGAACTGGGATCCCATCTAAAACGGGAACTGGGTCCATCCAGCATCCGGTAACTCAATATCGTATGAAGAATCGCAGAGAGCACAGAGGCAATCGCCAATGAATACACCGAACGCATGTACCATGCCAAGATCAACATCAACACCGCTCCGAAACTACCGGCTACGAATTCGATCTTTGTAACCTCTTTAATTCGTAGGTGACGAGCAGCAGTCATCATTTTCGCTGATTCAAATCCCGTGATCAACGATGTCAGTGCTACTATTGGAATCAAGTAAAGAAGTTCGTAGGCCTTGGGGTCGTTGGCCCCATAAAGTCGAGACAGAGGCCAAGCCATGACGACGGCCATCAAAAAAAGAAATGCCCCGCGAATAACCTGTAGTGTCCATGCAGTATTCAAGAAATCAGGGTCGTCTCCGCGGGGGTGCTGGATAACGTTAGTTTTCAAACCGATGTCAGAAAACATCGCCAAACCAAACATTACAGCCGTGACAATGGCCATCAGCGCGAACACTTCCTCGAATAGGATTGCAGCCAACACCACGTTGGCCAACAACCGAGAAAGTTGACCCAAGCCAAACCCGGCAACAATCCAATTGGTGCCGGATCTGGCACGGCCGCCGAAACTTTGCACCACTATGCCACCTTCTCTTTTATATTTTGACACAGGAGTAAATGCATTTGCCTATTGCTTGTATCGCTGAGTTCTTCACTTGGTAAAAATCATTCAGACAATACGTAGATTAGCAATACAAGCACTAAGTGCAACGATTAAGCAATGTCAATGGGACAAAAATCCGAATAATGCGAGACAAGAATATTCCTACAGGGTTACCTGGGAGACGAGTCAACAGACATTTTCACATTCTGAGAAAAAACTAAATGTGCAAAGAAAAAAACCAAAAAGCTTACTCTCACAGAGATATCCATTTCGCATATTCTGATCTTTTTAACTAGATCGCTTATCCCCGAAAAAATGGAGGCTCTCCTTGATCTTTCGTCGTAAATCATTATGCTTAGGCATGGCCTTGAGTGGGTGGATGACAAAAGGGATCAAATCGGGTGGACGGGAAAGAACATCATTGCCAATAATATTGACATCTCGCCATGTAGGGTCTATACGATCAGTTTCATGGACAGGTATCCCCGCAGCCTTACACATCAGCGTAACAATCACATCTTCTTCACTGGTGATGAGTCCAAACCTTCTTGAGTCATAGCAATCAAGAAAACCTTCGCGAAGCAATTTACGAGGAACGTCACCACCTAGAAAATAGCATGAGCCTTGGACAAAAGCAAAACGGAAACCACGTAAAAGGCCCAGAAAGCCAATACGGGACCACCAAACTGGATGATATCGAGACAAACTGAAAGAATCTGATAGGCGCGCACCTTTCTCGAATTTCCGTTTAAGGCCGAACGGAAGTAAGTCCATTAAAAATCCAACTCGATCTTTAATGCGCATGTGTTGGAGAACGCCATACAAACCCTCTCTATCAGTACACATTTTCTGAAGTACATCCCCCAAACCAGCACGAATAACCAGAGCATCGGTATCGATACGCAGTATCACGTCGTAGGTCTTGGATTGAGAAGCAATGACCTTTAGAAGACGTATTGTTCGATATACAGCCCCACGAAAACCAAGGTTTTCCTCGTCTCGAATACAGATGGCATTGATTTTCGCGGCTTTGCTCCATGCCAAGATCTTCTCACCCAAGTGAGATGGTGAGGCATCATCAGTAAAAAATAGATCAACCTCCGCATTGCCGCAGGAGCGTAAAACTGAATCGAGCAGATCAAATGCGATCTCTCGATCAGCTTCATATACAAAGGTCATGACAGCCAAGCGCATTTTCGTTTCAGATTCAATCATAGGATAATGACGAATTAAGCCTGTAGGGATCATCCGTGCCGCAGACTCATAAGGGTTGAACCAAGTATTATAAGGATCGAGGTGGATTGAGTTTGGATATGCCTCGCACATGCAATCCAACCATAAGCCCATAAGCCGAGCAAAGTCCTAAAAAACTCCATATCACTATAGGCACTATCGAAATCGCACTCAGGGTAAATATCACAAACATGATGGATATAAGCACACTTATCAAAATTCGACCGAGCAGCTTTGACTCAAGCATGTCCACCGAGCATCTGCCTATTGACTTCTTGACGTACCAGATCGCAGTTCCAAACATCCCAAGAAACAAAAAAAGTCCGAACGCACCATAAAAAAGCAAGACCGACAAAAACATATTAACCAAGTCAATGATACCTTCGCCTTGCCTCATAACTTGTATCTCAGCAGCTTCAAGAACTCGCAAATCACCAAACCAAAAATTCCTTTCAACAAGGGGCGCCGCAACTGAAAACCAGTTTTCTCTGTACTGAATAGAGCCTTGCTCAGATTTTCCAACAAACGGAAGCAGGTCAATAACAACTCTGCCGGCGGGAAAGATACTCAAAGCAATCATTAGCACAGAAAAGGCGCCAATCATTTTCAATAGCCACCCTAAAACTCTATCGCCCTGGATAACATAAACAAAAAACAGAATAACCGCCGCAACCCATGGTGCTCTCGCAAGTGATGCAAGCAAACCAACCATGAGAATGAGCCACAGAATGGCGATCTGGTTTTTTTTCACCACATTATTCTTCAGATAGAGAAGTGCTCCCATGGCGACGACAATGACCAACCCAAGCACAATCGAATCCAGCAGGGAAACTCCGGGACGTAAAAAGGGCCCGCGCATCTTGTAACCTTGCGGGGAATAACTTATCCCCAACTCCGAAATTGAGGCGGAATACAATCTCCAGCTTCGTGCAACTTCAAAAAAAGCCAGCATCGAAATCAGAAGAGCACCAAGGAGAAGTCCTGATAAGACACCATGAAAATCGTTGTTGTTTTTTATTCCTCGACTCAGAACATAATAAGGCAAGAAGCCATCAATGTAGTAAAGGAAGGCCATCCGCATTCCGTTTGTAAAACTCGCTTCTGATAAATAGAGAATCCAGGTAAATGCGAGATACCCAACAACCATCCAATCAACCGGCGATGATCCGAACTTCGGAGTGTTACTGGAAGAAGCCAATGCCAATGCGGTGGGTAATAGTAAAAGCAAAGCAAGAAGGCGGTAATGATCCAGCATGAAAAGATGATCAATTAGTCCAAACCCTGGAATTGGAGTTTGGATTGCTGGCGCCGCAAAAAGAAGAAGGAAGTAGAGTCCTAGAACATTTTCTTCTTTTTTTCGAACAATAATTAATGCAGCAGTAAGTAAGCCAACATAGATCCAGAAACTAGTTGCAAGAAACCAAGCAAGTGTTGTAAAAAACCAGAGCCTACGCCACCTGTCGAAACTTTGCACCGAAATCATCTGGCTCCAGATTGGCCGCACGAGGAAAAACACTGCGCTGCTCACAATGAGAATCACCACGAGCGCGCGTATGTGTTCGGGCACGATTTCAAGTTCCTTGTTTCAGAAAGCCAATGGGCGTGTCAAGGCGCAGTCGTCCTAACCTGATTCAGCAGGCAGGCAACGGTTGCCGGCAGCCACGCTCAAGGGAGGGTGATCAGTAATATTCGTTGCTGGTTGGCGCATCGTCCTTGTTCAGGACCACGCCCAGCAGATGAGACTTGGAAAGGCGGTTCATGGCCTCTTCAATCTCTTTGCGGGTGGATGTGCCATTGCCAACCACCATCAGCACGCAATCAACGCGAGGAAGGATGGCGAGGACATCGTCTGCGGCAAGCACGGGAGGCAAGTCCAGCACGACCACTCGGTCAGCGTACTTTTCGCGCAGTTCGCTCATGAGAGCCGCCACTTTGCTGGAGCCCAGAACCTCTGCCGAACTGGGAATCGAGTGCTGGGTAGGCAGGACAACAATCCGGGGTATGCCGGGGTTCACCATCGCATCCTCGACGCGTGCGCTGCCAGAAAGCACCTCATTCAGCGAAACCTCAGCCCTCAATCCTAGCGAACTGGCGACCTTGGGTCGCCGTAGGTCAAAGTCGACCAGCAACGATGTTCTGTTGGTCTGTTGCGCAATACCGATGGCCAAGTTGATCGCCACCACCGTCTTGCCGGACTCCATCGTTGGCGAGGTCACCGCAAGCGTCCGCCATCCGTTCTCATCCATCTTCTGGAGCACTTGCGTTCGCAAGAGGTCAAAAGCCCATGAAGCGGGATGTGATTTCCTGTGAGCGACGATCCGCTGACTTTCAAGGTGCGCTTCATCCAAGTCAACCACCGGTGTCTGCTGGTAGCGGACAAAGGTGTCCGGCATCCCTCCGGGCGACGCCTCTTCAATCTTTGGATGGCGCCCAGTCAACTGGGACACGCCAGAGTCCAGGGCTACAAGATGTCCCTCGCGGTGGGTCTTGGCCTTTTCTATGGCTTGTTTGATGCGTTCCATGACTTGACGAGCTCTCAGTCCAGACGGGATGTAAAGGAAATCAGGACATTCTGGAGAGGCATCACCCAAATATGGATCACCATCAATACCAGCAATCCTGACGCCAAAACTAACCAGATCGCCCGTTTGCGAAGGTTCTCAGAAGACTGAATCTCAGCATTGGTTGCGATGTATTGAATAACAGCCAATGGCTTCTGATTGACCACCGCCGACAGAGCGTTGGCACCCCAGACACGGGCAAAAAGCATCTCCAACATCAATGCCACGCCTACAGCCGCACCGACTGCGGCCACAAAACCCGCAGCAACGATCTTTTTGCGGCTTGGCTTGACCGAATGCTCTGGCGGCAAGGGCGGCTCGAGCAGCGTGAAGCGTTCGGCCTGCTCGCCGCCTTCCAGGTTTTCGACGACCTGGGCCGAGAGCAACTGGGTCCGCAGTTCCTCGTACTTGGTCTGTGCGGCTTCATAGTCACGTTGCAGCCCCGCCAGCTGCCGTTCTATCTGTGGGGCCCTTGCGGCCTGACTGCGAAGCTGACTGATGCCGGCCCTCAAGCTTGACTGCTGGCTTCCCAACAATTCGGCTCTCGAACGTGCTGCCTCAATCTGCGCCTCCAAGCGGGAGGCTGCCAGACCCGCTTGATCCCTTGCAGTGGCTCGAGATGGCGACTGAACACGCGCCTCGTTGGTCACTGCCTGCTCCATCCCCTGAATACGGCGCACCAGGGAATTCACGTCGGGATGACTTTCCGAATAGATGGCACGCAAACCGGCCAACTGGGCGCGAGCGCGATCCAGTTCCTGTTCGGTCTGGGTAGGCGCTGGTCTTTCCACGGCACCTGGGGCCGTGATCCCCCTTCTTGCGGCAGCCAAGTCCACTTCCAGCGAGCGCAGTTCGCTCAACGCTTGGCGATGGTCGCGTTCAACAATCCGCAAGTCTGATTCCATCGCCTGTAGACCACCCAAAGATGACACCGCGTCGGCGGGCAACGCACCAGATTGCTTGGACTTGAAGGCAGCAATCTTTGACTCGAGAGCTTCCAACTCCTTGCGGACCCGCTCGGCTTCGACACTCAGAAACTCTTTCGTACGCGAAGCTTGATCCACCCGATCTTTCCGGTTACTAGCAAGAAACAGGTCAGCGAGTTCCTGGGTCACGGCAAGTGCTTTAGCCGGGTCTTCGTGCTGAAATGATAGATTGAAAGAAATCGAAGATGACCTTGGCGCCCAGGGATCTGGCGATCCGCCCATCAGGTCAAGCCTGATGCTTTGACGCATGGCATTGACGACGTCTGTGCTGGAAGGCGATGCCCCGCTGGTGTTGGGAAACAACCCGTGTTTGTCTGCAACACGGATCAAGTTCTCCCGTGTCATGAGGCGTTGCTGTATCAGATTGACTCGGTCTTCTGGCCGTGGCTGGGTGGCTCCCTCACCACCGGCGACCTGAACCTGAACCTGAGGGCGCTCTACCAAGATGGTTGCTGTCGATTCATAGATCTTGGGCTGGAGAAACGCAAACACGACCGACGCAGTCAGGACCGCCCCGAACATCAGAATCATCACCAGAGCGCGCCGCCGCAGAATGGACAAGTAATCGTGCATGCTGAGCTGGTAGTCACCAAACATTGTCAACTCCTTCAGCGGCCGGGGAGGGCGTATGCCACCCCAGCCCTGATTGCCCAACCCTTGCCCGAAGTTCCCGAGGCATCTCTCGATTTTCGGTCTTCAAATCCCAGCGTCGATGTCCAGTGTGAGCCCAGTTCAGTTTCCAACGAAAGGGAGAATGAGCTGCCCCGGCCGCCAGAAACGCCACCCGATTCACTGCGGGCTGCTCTGGCCTGGATCGTAGCCCTTTCCGCAATCCGATAGCCCAAACTCAGCCCCAGAGCCTTGGTCGGCACGTAGGCTGCCGCCAATCCGCTTGCCGCCACATCCTTTGACCACTCGAACTCAGACGACAGGCGGCTGCCAGAGAATGTCAGTTGCAAACGGCCCAGCGTACCTGTGGATTTCTGGATGCCACCGGTCCGCGCCTGTCCGGCTTGAGCAGTGAGCGACCAATCGGGAGTAAGGCTTTTTCTGGTTCCAACCAACCAACGGGTCTGTGAGGCAACTGCGCTTGGGCCTGAAGGCGTCAGACGCGCATACGAGGGCTCAAAAAAATAAACGTCCCGCTCGGTTGCGTCCCATGAAAATCGGTTGGCAACTCCAAGCTCGCGATAATCTTCCAGCAAGGTTGAGTCGTAACTGACCCGGGTGTTGTCCACGTTCAGGGCCCATCGGGTGCGCGCCGTCATTTCTTGCTCCCAAACCGCACCTGTCACGACCGACCGCTCCCTGCTGTCGATCGTGACCCGCCCAAGGTCCCGGAATTCCGAGTTTCGCGTCGCGGATTCAGCGAGAGCCGTACGAACCTCAAAACTCGCCGTGGGCCAACTGTATGCCCACGCGTAGCCCAAGCTGGGGTAGTCGCGGTGCGCCACCAACGCGGTGTTGCTCGATCGCTCAAGCACTGCACCAGCAGAGAATCGGGACCGCGTCCGATCACCTTGCGCCTCAAACACGTAACTGGGGGCAATGCGCAAAACTGTGACGCTACCCGGACTGGTGCTGGACAGAAGCGGGTTCTCAACCCGCTCAATGCCCGTGGTGAGACTCACCGAGTGCTGTGCATGCACGAAAGTCATACCGGCGCACAGTACGACGGCAGCGATGAGGAGCGAACCGACTCTCTGCATGGTCAAGGCACCAGGATGGTGTCTCCTGGTTGCAGAACAATATTGGTTTCCAGCGACGTGCCGCGGATCAAATCGTCGTAACGAACCGGCAAGACCACGGGTCCAGTACGAGTCTGGCGCAAGACCCGTATCGAATTGGCATCTGCAAAACGGTCCAGTCCTCGGGCCTGGCTGAGCACCTGCAAGACGGTGGTCGAGGGCGAAGTCAGGGTAACCGGACCGGGTTGGGTCACCTTGCCGAGCACATACACCCGACTTCCATCAATGCCGGTCACAGCCACGGTCACCGCCGCCTCGGGTATGAACTTCTTGATCTTGGCGGCTATACGTTCTTCAGCCTGAGGCGTGGTCAAACCAGCCACTTCCACCCGACCTGCCAAGGGGAAGGTGATGCTGCCATCCGGAAGAACGCGCACCTCCATTCGGAGCGCTTCCTCCCGCCACACAGACACGGTGAGAACATCGCCATGCCGCAACTGATACGACTCAGCCGCCTGGGCCCAGGCGGCTGAGCCAAAAAGAAGAAGCAGCAAGAACTGAACGGACTGCACGACAGATTTCATCTTCACACTCCCGTAGTGGACGAGCCTGATTGAGGCGGGACTTGGAACCTGACCGGTTGCCGGACCATACGGAGCTTACGCCGTCGATCCAAGTGCTATCGGCTTGGCAACGTTTTGAGCAACATCCACTTCAACGAAAAATGGCTGTGTCACAGTTTGTTTCTTTATCCCATGTTAATCCATTGCAAGCCGGTCCTTGCGTGAACAGATTGACAGTCTCCCCATCTGTTTCCCCCATCGGGCGGGACCATACCCTAAGCTAGAGTTCTGAGTGCGATCCCTTCGGTCCGTTTCGTTCACTTTTCAACAAATGAATCATCAGCAAGAAGCAGAAAGCCAGGTCAGTGCAACCGAACCCGACTGGCAGCGTGAACATCTGGGCTATGGGGAATGGAACCCCGGCAAACGATTGCTGGCCAGCATCCGCGACTACCAGCGGTGGCGGACACGCGGGGCTTGGTGTTCCCCACTGAAGGTGTGGTCGGTCCTCAGGTACAGATTCTGGAGCATGGCGACCGGTGCTGACATTCCGTTGACCGGCCTCATCGGAGGTGGTTTGCGCTTGCCGCACCCGAATGGCGTGGTGATACATCAGGATGCCCGCATAGGCCCGAATTGCCTGATTCTCCAGCAGGTCACCCTTGGAACCTTGGAATCGGGCGGGACACCTGTCATCGGTGGGCATGTCGACATCGGCGCAGGCGCCAAACTGCTCGGACCCATCGCCGTGGGTGACCATTCCGTGATCGGTGCAAACGCAGTGGTGGTGACCGATGTGCCCGCACACCATGTAGCGATCGGGATACCGGCACGTTGCCGACCACGGCGTGGGAAGACCGACCGGGATGCCTGAAACCACCATCGGCGCCGTAATCATCGGTCGCAACGAAGGCGAACGCCTGCGCAAGTGTCTGGCATCGGTGATGCCACTCACTCCATTCACCGTTTATGTCGACTCCGGCTCCACGGATGGGTCCGAGGCGATGGTCCAGGCCATGGGTGCAGACACGCATTCACTCGACATGGCCTCACCCTTCACCGCTGCGCGAGCCCGCAACGCAGGCTTCGAACTGCTGCTGTCCCGCCGTCCACACCTCCGATTCGTGCAGTTCGTCGATGGCGACTGTGAAATGATGTCTGGCTGGATGACGGCTGCGCTTGCCTACCTCGATGCCCACCCGGAATGTGCTGCTGTCTGCGGGCGTCGTCGAGAGCGACACCCCGAACGATCCATCTACAACCGCCTGTGCGATGTCGAGTGGAACACGCCACCCGGGAAAGCCCTGAGCTGTGGAGGCGATGCCCTTTTTCGTACTGAGGCGTTCACGCAGGTGGGCGGGTTCCGAGACGGCCTGATCGCGGGGGAAGAACCCGAACTCTGTCTGAGGCTTCGGAGATGTGGCTGGCACATTCACCGGCTGGACCAGGAGATGACCCTGCACGATGCCGCCATCACGAGCTGGGGCAAATGGTGGCAGCGAACCGTCAGGGGGGGTTACGCATTTGCCGAAGGGGCCTGGCTGCACGGAAGAGCGCCGGATCGGCACTGGGTTCGCGAAACCGGACGGGCGCTTTTCTGGGGCTTCTCACTCCCTTTGCTCATCCTGTCGCTAGGGATGTTCGTGCATTCGCTCGGCGGGCTGCTCTTGCTGATGTATCCCCTGCAATGGCTCAAGCTTTCTCTCCGCGACGGCAATTCAGGGCTGGCCTTTCTGTCGCTGGCTGGCAAGTTCGCGGAGACGCAGGGAGCAATGAAGTTCTACCTCACCAAGCTGCTCGGCCGCAATGGGCAACTCATCGAGTACAAATAAGCACGGAGGAACCCAGGCATGAACCGGGGATGGATCGGAGACTGGTCACCCGGCATGGGCGACCCCACTGTCGGCGGATGGTTGACTGTCGCGCTTTACGTGTTCGCTGCCTGGTCCTGCTACAAGGTACTGCATCGCGAACGGCATGCCTCCTTCGTGTTGAGTGCCAACGAACGCCTCGTCTGGCGTCTGCTGATGGTCACGATGATCGCTTTGGGCATCAACAAACAGCTGGATCTTCAGTCGGCCTTGACCGAATGGGGTCGAATCATGGCGCAGGAACAAGGGTGGTATGGCCAACGGCGCCAATACCAGGAGGCGTTCATTGCCGCATTGCCTGTCGTGGGCCTGACGGTGCTGGCCGCCATGATGCTTCTGGTCTGGAATGCGCCAACGCCCACTCTATGGGCGTGTGTCGGGGCGGCTGGGCTCGTGGTTTTCGTTGCCATCAGAGCCGCTTCTTTTCACCATGTCGACGAGATGCTTGGCTGGCGAATGGGTGGGCTGACGCTGAACTGGGGGCTCGAAATGGGCTCCCTGCTGTTGATCGGTTGGGGCGCGCGCAAAAGAGCGCGGATCCGGACGTGACGAAGCCAGTTTTATCCATACCCCTTATACAGGTCGACCAGAAGATCGACGCGCTAGCCAACCAACCTGTACACCCTTCACCGAGCACAGCATGACATCAGTTTCGGCCAAGGCTACTGTTTTTTCGAGCGGAACGACCTCAATATCCCACGTGCTCACCATCATTGTTCCGGCCAACAACGAAGAAGCCTACCTGGCCAGCTGCCTCCATGCTTTGATGGCATCGGAACCGGCTGACTGCGAGGTTCAAGTGCTGGTGGTTGCCAATGCCTCTACCGACAAGACGGTTGAGGTTGCCCGTTCATTTGAACCCGCAGCTGCTCGAATCGGTTGGACCATGCAGGTCATTGACCTGGCCCAACCCGGCAAGCTCAATGCGCTGAATGTCGGCGACGATCTAGCCAAGGGCGGGTTGCGGATGTATCTCGATGCCGATGTCCTGGTGAGCCCGGCGCTTGTTCGCCTCGTGGTCGCTGAACTGGTGGCCACGTCTGCCCCTCGCTACGCCAGTGGCAGCCCACAGATATCCGAGGCCCAATCCGCGGTGACGCGCGCCTATGCCAAGTTCTGGCAAACGCTCCCGTTCGCTCGCAGCGAGGCTCCTGGTTTCGGTCTCTTTGCGGTCAATGCTGCAGGGCGTTCCAGATGGGGTCGGTTCCCGGACATCATTTCCGATGACACCTACGTGCGCCTCCTGTTTGCTCCACATGAACGAAAAGGTGTCCCTGCCAATTACCAATGGCCGATGGTTGAGGGTTTTGGGCGTCTGGTGAAGGTCAGGCGTCGCCAAGACCAAGGCGTCAAGGAGATCGCTCAGAAATGGCCTGCTTTGCTCCGCAATGAAGGCAAACCAAGGCTCGGGACCAACGAGCTGCTGGCCTTGGCAATCAGGGAACCTTGGGGATTCCTGGTCTATGTCGCGGTGACATTCGCTGTGCGCACTCGACGAGCTTCAACACAGTGGACGCGCGGCCGTTGAAAACAGGCCACGATTCAGTCCATTGATTCCGGCGTTGAAGTGATCAGTTGAAGAAACCGGTTGGCCAATGCGCGGCTGTCAAACTCCCGAACGGCCCGTGCCCTCGCCAACCGGCCCATCTCCAATGCCAATTGGGGGTTCTCCGCCAGTTGTCTGAGGCTGTCGGCAATGGCTTCAACGTTCTGCTGAGGTACCAGAAAACCGTCCTTTCCGTGCTCGATCATGTCCTGGGTTCCACCGATGATTGAGCTCACGACAGGGACGCCACAAGCCATAGCCTCCATAATGGCCACGGGCGCCCCCTCGCTGCCAACACTGGTGAGCAGCAACGCATCGCTGGACTGCAGCAGGGCTTGAACTTCGGCCTCGCCCCTCGTCCCCGCCAGTTCGACCGAGTCCGCCAGGCCAAGCGAAAAGATTGCTTGCTCGATTTCGTCCCTTGCAGGGCCGTCACCGACGATCGTGTAAACCACTTTCCAACCCTCGTCTTGTTGGCGCTTCATAGCCCGCAGGGCAAAACGATGTCCCTTGTTGGCGTGCAAGCGAGCCACCGTCAACAGCCGGAATGGATCGCCAGGGAGGCGCGCCGGTCGTTCTTTGGGTGCGAAGCGTATGACATCCACCCCCATCCAGAGCAGATGAACAGCGGGGGAAGAGTCGCCAAGTCTCTCCAACAGCTGGTTCTTCAAGGGTGCTGAAACACAAGTCAGGAAAAGGGCATGTTTTGTTTTGCTGACATGGTCCCTGCCGTAACCATCAAGATCACCGTGCAAAGTGAGGCTGAAGGGACACCCGCCCAATACCCTCGCCAGCGCGGCGACGTGAGCGGAGTTGGCAAAGGAGTGCACGTGCAGGTGGGCCATTCCCTGTTTGCGGGTCATTCGAGAGAGCCGGGCAGCCGGCAAGATCAACGGAGCTGCGGCAAGCCGTTGAATCCAGCTGCTCTCGCGAAGACCGGCAACATAGGCCAAAGCACTCAGGAAAGCGACGGGTCTGGCAAGCAAGGAAAGGATGTCTGACAACCAGTTGGGAGGGAACAGATAGAAAGTCTGTTCGGCCGCCGCTTGGGCGAAATCATGCTGGCAGGCATCGGGCGGCGGTCGGCGAGTGGACACCATGATGACCTCGACGCCGAGCGAGCGCAATGCTTGCACCTCACGCCAGAAAAAGGCATGGGTTTGTGAGGGGAATTCAGGAATGAGTATTCCAATTTTCAATCTTTTTCCTTTCGGGAAATTCGCGCCACCACTGCCATGGTGTAGAAATCAATGATCAACAAATCCTCGCGCCGCTAAGTGTGCGATAACGCAAGCGATCATAAGGCTACCGCAAGACGAACAAGGGACTGGTCGTAAAAATCTCCATCGAGGCCCGAACAGCCTGCATCAATTTTTCACAAACCCAGATCATCTTGCTATAGAGAATACGATTTTTTCAGTGCTGGAATCCTGTTTGGCAACTGGCTCATAGTTCCAGATAAAATCAACCACATCGAGTTCCGTCGAACCAGCCATTCGAGCTGTGTTTGCAGCATGTACAACCGCCTATGCAGCAATGAATGTTTTTGATTTGGCTACCGAAGGAGCGGTCTGGTTGTCGTGTCCCAACCGGTACAGAAAGACAGTTTTGGGAACCCAGCCAAAGCGGCCCGACTTGCCGATTCGTATCTCTAAATCCACGTCGTTGGCCAGCAGCAATCACTCGTTGAACCCACCCGCATGCAACGCTACATCTCGCGAAACAATGAGTGCCTGCAGGTAAGACACTCCAACACTCAAATAGTTGTAATACGGAAGATGGGAAAGCTGCAAACGGAGAAAAGATGTCCAATGGAAGCCAAAAAATCGACCTGTCCAGACCGAGAATCCATCGGCGGCCATCCGGGCCGCACCTCCGGCAACCCCAATGGCATCTGGCAATTTCGCCAGCACCGCCAATTGTTTCACCAGGCGACCTGCGCACCAGACGTCATCTTGATCGTTGAAGGCAATCCAATCGAACTTCGCGAGTTTGATTCCGATGTTTCTGACTGCAGCCACGCCAGCATTCTTCCCTGTAGAGTGACAAGAAACTCTGGCATCGTTGACCGCACGGACAACTTCAATGGTTTGATCTGTGGAGCAATCATCAACAACAACAACCACCTCCAACGGAACCACTGAATCCTGCGACAACACACTTTGCAGCAAGCTCAGAATCCACACTACACCATTGTAGGTAGGAATGATGATGGATATACCATCAACACGCGGATCGGCATCAGCGGACAATGTATCCCTGTCGTTGACGGAGTCAGGCGTGAAATGGGTCGTCAGAAGATCGATTCCATAAAAGCAGAGAACGCGATCCAGCTGGACACCAGCTAAATGATCGCACGGTAAATCTTAACCACTTCCCTGGCCTTGGCCGGCCACATGAATTCTTGCTGGATGCGCAAGCGCGCAGCCTGCGACCGATCGCTCACTTCCTCGCGGAAAGCCGCCAAACGGGTCAAAACTGTCCGGAAACCAGAAACGATATCGGATCTGGAGCCAATGGGCACTTTGAATCCAGTTTCGGCTGTCACCAGCTCACCAGGTCCTGCGTAATCGACCACAACTGGTACCACACCGAGCGCCATCGCCTCCAGAACAACGCCACCGCCAAACTCCCTGATGCTGGGAAAAGCCATGATGTCACACTGACAGAGAATGTCCTGCACCTTGTCATTCGGCACCCAGCCATGGAACGTCACCCCCGATTCCACGGAGTTTTTTCGGACGTACTGCCGCAACTCGTCCAACATCGGTCCATCCCCAACGATGTCGATGGTCATTGATCCATCGCGGAGCAGTTCTAGCGCCGATTCCAGGAGCATGTCGGGGCCTTTGTACGGCACCAGCCTGCCCACAAACGCCGCGCGCAATGGACCACCTTGGCGATGTTGAACAACCCGCGAAAAACGCAGGGGATCGATACCGTTTTCCGGCATGTAGATGTATTTGTCCCGGTACTTGGACGGCAAGTCGCCCAGCGTAAAACGCGAACCTGCCAGCACCTTCGTGGCATGTCGGTAAGTCTGCGCAATGCCTGGCAGCAACCGGTAGGCTGCCCGAACGTACGATAGCCATTCCTTCTCGCGCCGCCGCTCGCGGTCGAATGCCGCAGGCCAAGGAACCCCACCATTGAGCGGTCCCAACACGAAAGGCACACCCGCCCTGGCACATCGCTTCGCCAGCGAACTCGGGGCTGTGGGAGTCAGGGGCGTGATCCGATGCACCACGGCAAACTCCCCTCCTTGGATCCTTGCTCCGAACTGTTTCCACACCAGATGTTCAAAATAGGGATATGCCAAGCTCGACAGTGCCGTCTCGGTGGTCCAGCCGATGCCTTTTCCACCACGTAGCCAGTTGGCCAGTTTCCAGAAGGGCCTCACGATGGCTTCGGAGTTGATCGCTGTGAACTCCACGCCCTCGATCAACCCAGCCCTGACAAATGCGTCGCGGTTGCGGATCTGAGTGACGATGTGGGCATCCATCTCCTTGGCGATGGCCGTCGCAAGCGACCATCCCACCAAGGGAACGCTGAACCATTCAGGGTTGGCCGATTCGGCGATAAGTAATGCTCGCGGTGTATTTATATTCATTGGCGGTGGCCGTGTTGGGAAATGCTGTCCGCAGCTCGGTCAGTAGTTCGGAGCCAAGTTATGCCAACGACAGCCACGTCAAACCGGTCGTTTGGCGTTGACCAGACAATCCTTCATCAGGAACCAGATTCCGCGCGGATAGTTGATCAGGTACCGGCGCCAGAGGCGACCCGGCTCGTTCCCGAAACGGAACAACCACTCCAAGCCGACGCGCTGCATCCATGGGGGTGCACGACTGCCATCTGGCCCCAGGATTTCGAAGGTACCTCCGATGCCCATCAACACCAGTTGAGGCATTCGTTCACGGAGCTGGACAGCCAACTGGTCCTGCTTGGGAACCCCGAGAGCAATGAAGACCACGCGCGTTTGTTGACGGTTCAACTCTTCACAGAAGAATGAGAGCTGATGCTCGGAAAGGTCCACCCGTCCGTCAAATACAAAGGCGCAGGCCTCTTGTGCACGGGGACCATAAAGCTCGATGGTTTTGCGTGGATTCACACCACCAATGACAGCGAACCGGGGCAACCGCTCCAGGCGAAGGATGCCGTCCACCAGATCGACGCCCGTGGTACGCCCGGCGATCGGAGCCAGTGGGTACTTGAACCGCGAAGCCCAGACAAGCGGCATTCCGTCGGCCGTGATGATGTCTGCCTTTTTGACAAGGCTCCAATAGGCCGCGTCTCTTACGCCGCGGGCCAGCATTTCGGTATTGAGCGTAAGAAGCCAGGCGCCTCTCCCTTGGTCCACTCGGCCGATAAGTTCCCGGAGCTGTACGTCCAAACTGCTGCGCGAGAGAGGCAGCGCACATATTTCACACACATCGGCCATATGAACATTCGATTCCATCTGAAACAGCAACTCCGCGTCTGCCCATCGTAGGATCCTAGTCGATAATGATTTTTCCTAGGCAACAGATTAGTGCGCCTGCACGTCAGAAGATTGCGACTCTCGTTGGGTAACGTACTCCTACACGCTCCTTGCCACTCTTTTTGGCCGGACCGCTCCAAGCCGAACGGCGGCATTCAGAAACCACACTGAACATGTACGAATCCTTCTACGGCCTTAAAGAGAAGCCCTTCTCCATTCAGCCAGACCCCGACTTTCTCTACATGGGCAAGCGGCACTCGCTGGCCTACACCATGCTGGAGTACGCCATCCACAACCGAGCCGGCTTCACTGTCATCTGCGGGGAGATTGGTTGTGGCAAGACCACACTCATACGCCGACTGCTGAACGAGATGGCGGACGAGGTGAAGGTGGGACTGGTGACCAACACGCATCCCGACCTCTCCGACCTCACGGAATGGATCTTGCTGGCCTTCGGTCAACCTTATGAGGGACTGTCCGCGATTGCCGGCTACGACATGTTTCAGCGTTTTCTGGTGAACGAATACGCCAAGGGAAACCGGGTGGTTCTGATCGTCGACGAGGCTCAGAACCTCAGCGTGGCAGCGATGGAGTCGCTGCGAATGCTGTCAAACATCAATGCCGACAAAGATCAATTGCTGCAGGTCGTGCTCGTTGGGCAGCCCCAGTTGCGCGATCTGCTCAGACGGCCAGAGTTGCAACAATTTGCCCAGCGGGTTGCTGCCGATTTCTTCATATCACCTTTGAACTCAGTGGAGGTCGGGGACTATATCGATCATCGATTGAAGGTGGCTGGACGGGAGCGACAGCTGTTCACGCCACTCGCCACTGCCAAGATCGCCAGAGCTGCGCATGGCATTCCGCGAAGCATCAACATCCTTTGCGATACCGCGCTGGTTTATGGGTTTGCCGCCGAAGAGCGCCTGATCGACGTCAATCTGGTTGACGAGGTGCTGAAGGACCGCAGCCAGTACGGTGTTTTGGGCGATGTGAATTTTAAAGAGAGCAAGCCGGAAGACCTTCTTGCGGGAAGCATCAAATCGTCAACACCGCCAGATCCCCCAAATGTGTGACTGAGTCCACGAGCGGTAACAAATTGTTGGTACATAATGGTTTTCCCGGGTAAGTGGGGCCGGGTGAACCTTTCTGAGAGACCTGTGTGAGCACGCCTTCAGCCGCTTCGAACGACATCGCTATCGTCGGCATGGCGGCGCACCTGCCCGGTGCAGCCGACCCTGCGACTTATTGGTCCAACCTGCGCCAGGGCATTGAATCCATCCGCCGGCTCACCGAGTCCGAGCTACTGGCCGCTGGCGAAAGCCCCCAAAGAATGCGGCACCGCAACTATGTGCCGGCCGCAGCTGTTCTGGAGGGTTTTGAGCAGTTCGATGCCGACTTCTTTGGGTTCAGCCCGAAGGAAGCGGCCATCATGGACCCGCAGCACCGCCAGTTTCTGGAAGTCGCCTGGGAGGCGCTGGAAAGCGCTGGGCATCCGCCCGAGACGTTTACGAGCCCGATCGCGGTGTATGCGGGCTGTGGCATGGGGAGTTATTTCTACTTCAATATTTGCTCCAACCCGGATTTGGTGGCCGGCACGGGGATGTTCCTGCTTCGTCACACCGGCAACGACAAGGATTTCCTGGCCACCCGGGCCAGCCACATCTTTGACCTCAAGGGTCCGAGCGTCAATATTCAGACTGCCTGCTCCACATCGCTGGTGGCGGTGCACTACGCTTGCCAGTCGTTGTTGCTCGGCGAGTGCGACATGGCTTTGGCCGGCGGGGTGACGATCGAGTTGCCGCACGCGCGTGGATACATCTTTCAGGAAGGTGAAATCCTTTCGCCCGACGGGCACTGCCACGCTTTCGACCATCGCGCCCAGGGGACGGTGTTCGGTTCGGGTGCCGGCGTGGTGGTGCTGCGACGCCTGGACGACGCTTTGCGGGATGGTGATCACATCTGGGCCGTGATCAAGGGCACTGCAGTCAACAACGACGGCGCAGCCAAGGCGGGCTATCTGGCGCCCAGTGTGGACGGTCAGGCCAAGGCCATCGCGGAAGCCCAGGCAGTGGCCGGTGTTTCGGCCGAGACCATCGACTACGTGGAGTGCCACGGCACCGGCACCTACCTGGGCGACCCGATCGAAGTCGCCGCATTGACCCAGGCGTTTCAGCAAACCACGTCCGAGACCGGCTTCTGCCGCATTGGCTCGGTGAAAACCAACATTGGCCACACCGATACCGCCGCCGGCGTGGCCAGCCTGATCAAGGTCGCACTGGCACTGAAACACCAGGAGATTCCTCCCAGCCTGGGGTATGAACAACCCAACCCGTCGATCGACTTCGAGTCGAGTCCCTTCCAGGTCAACCACGCCTTGCGCCCGTGGGTTTCGCACAAGGGGCCCCGCCGGGCGGGCGTGAATTCGTTGGGCGTCGGTGGCACGAATGCACACGCAGTGCTGGAAGAAGCGCCCGAGATGGCATCCAGCGAACCTTCAGACTGGCCCTTCCAGTTGCTGGTGGTGTCAGGTCGATCGCGCGCCGCCGTCGAAGCGAATGCCAGGGCGCTGGCAGCTCACCTGCGCGCCCACCCTGAGCAACCACTGGCCGACGTGGCCTTCACGCTGAAGGAGGGCCGCCGCGCCTTCGAGCATCGGCGCGTGCTGGTGGCCTCGACCCACGACGAAGCTGCCACATTGCTGGAAGGCACGGACACTCGCCGCGTGTTCACCCACAGCCATATCGGTGACGACCCCGACGTGGTGTTCATGTTCCCGGGCGGTGGTGCCCAGTACGCGGGTATGGCCCGCGAGTTGTACGCCACGGAGCCCGTGTTTCAGGACTGGATGGACCGTGGGCTGGGCGTCCTGCAACGCCAGCTGGACTACGACATTCGAGCAATCTGGCTTCCCGAGCCTGACCAATATGCACAGGCGGTGGAGAAGCTCAAGCGCCCTTCCGTGCAGCTGCCGCTGATCATGATCGTGGAACACGCGCTGGCGCAGCTGTGGATGTCGTGGGGCGTTAAGCCGGCAGCCCTGGTGGGTCACAGCATGGGCGAGAACACCGCAGCCTGCCTGGCAGGTGTGATGTCGTTCGAGGACTGCATCGGCCTCGTGTTGCTGCGCGGGCAACTGTTCGACACCGTGCCACCGGGCGGCATGCTCAGCGTACCGCTGCCAGCGCAAGAAGTGCGCGGCCTGATGGGTGACGAGCTGGACATGGCCAGCGTGAACGCGCCGGACCTCTGCGTGGTCTCCGGTCCGCAAGATGCGCTGGACAGGCTCGAAGCCGAACTGCGGTCTCGCGACATCGAGCCCCAGCGCATCCAGATCGATATTGCAGCGCACTCGCGCATGCTCGCACCCATCCTCGGCCGGTTCGAAGCCTACTTGCGCAGCATTCGCCTGAGTGCACCCCGGATCCCCATCATTTCCAATCGCGACGGCCAGCCATTGAGCGCCGCACAGGCAACCGATCCCGTGTACTGGGTGGCACACCTGCGCAACACGGTGCAGTTTGCCGACTGCATGGCTGGGCTGATGAAAGACAGCAGCCGGGTTTACCTGGAAGTGGGCCCGGGCAAGGCACTGGGGTCGCTGGCCCAAGCCAACGGCGTGCCCGCCGGTCAGGTCATCAATTCGCTGCGCCACGCGGAGCACGCCATCGCCGACGATGTCTGGTTCATGGGGACGCTGGGTCGTTTGTGGGCCACTGGCGTGAAAGTGGACTGGGAACCGATCTGGGGAGAGGCCAAACGCCACCGCGTGCCGCTGCCCACCTACGCCTTCCAGCGCAAGCCTTACTTCATCGAACCCGGCGTCGCCCGCTCGGCGCCAGAGGCTGCGCCCCAACTGGAGCGCACCGACGACATCAGCCAATGGGGCTACCAGCCGCGCTGGCGCCCACGACAGGCCAACATCGACATTGATGTCGCCCATGAACTTGGCACCACAGTGCCCAAAAACTGGTTGGTGTTTGCAGACGAGACCGGACTTGCGGACAAACTGGCCGCTCGATTGCGCAGCGCCTATCACAAGGTCACGATCGTCCGAGCAGGGGATATGTTTGCACGGGTGAGCGAGTTCGAGTATTTGCTGGCGCCGGAGCGCGGCCGGGAAGGCTACGACGAATTGCTGCGCGATCTTGTGGCCACGGGAAACTCTCCGCAGCACATCGTTCACAGCTGGCTGGTGACTGGAGAAGAGCGATTCCGTCCAGGGAGCAGCTTCTTCCACCGCAACCTTGAGCAGGGATTCTTCAGCTTGCTCTTTCTGGCTCAGGCCATGGCGGGCGAAAACCCCGCCGGACCTCAACATTTGACGGTGCTGAGCTCCGGAGCAGCGCGGGTGCGTAACGAAGCCCTGCACTACCCCGAAAAAGCCACGGTGATGGGTCCAGCTCGGGTGGCACCGCGAGAAGTGCCAGGCCTGACCTGTTCGGTGCTCGACATTGTGCTGCCATCTGTTGCCAAAGGTTGGCGCTCCAAGCCTGATACGAATGCGTTGAACGCGCTCGCCGAACGGGTGCTTGAAGACCTGTTTGCAGAACCAGAAAACCGCGTGGCTGCCCTGAGGGCCGACAAGCGTTTCGAGCTGGGCTACGCCCCACGCCCACTTGCGCCTACCAACGACATCGTCGGGCTGTTGGAAGGCTGCGTCTGCTTCTTCACCGGCGGTCTGGGCGGTATCAGTCTGACCCTGGCTGAACGACTGGCGCGCGAAAAGCATGCAAGGCTCGTGCTGCTGGCGCGCCACCCTTTGCCCGCTCCCGACACCTGGGACGCACAGCTGCGCAGCGGAGATCCGCTGGATCCGGTTGTGCAGCGCATCCTGGCCGTGCGTCGCCTCGAAGGCCTGGGCGCAGAAGTGCTCGTGATCGCGGCCGACGTGTGCAACGTGAAGGACATGCAGGCAGCCAAAAGAGAGGCCGAGCAGCGGTTCGGCCGCATCCAGATGGTGATCCACGCAGCAGGCGTGGTCGACGACGGCCCGCTGATGACCAAGACCTCGGGCGCCGTGGAAGAAGTGCTGGCCCCCAAGGTGCATGGGGTGCAAATCCTGCATGACCTGTTCCCGGATGGCAGCATCGATCGGCTTGTCCTGTTTTCCTCCACCAGCACCGTGACGGCACCTGCTGGCCAGGTGGACTACGTCGCAGCGAACGAATACCTCAACGCCTACGCCCTCAGCCGGGCGGGCCAACGCACCCAGGTACAGGCCATCGATTGGGGCATCTGGAACGAAGTGGGCATGGCGGCGAAAGCCATGGCCAGCCGCCTCGGCGAGGCTGCACCGCGACCGCGCCACCCGGCCGGTACCCCACTGCTGGACGAAGCCACGTTCGATGCCGCTGGCCATCGGCTGTTCACCGCCACATGGCGAACCCAGGACCGCTGGATTCTGGACGGGCACCGCACCAGCGCTGGGCAAGCTTTGCTGCCCGGCACCGGTTACCTGGAACTCGTTGCCGAGGCCTTGCGTGGCAACGGCGAGACAGGATCTTTCACCGTCAAGGACCTGTATTTCTTCCGACCACTGGAAATCAACAACGACCACGAGCGCCGGGTTCGCGTGCGGCTGGCGCGCAGTGGTGAGGGATACGCCTTCGAGGTGAAGAGCGACGTGCTTTTTGAGGGGCGAAAGGCCTTCCAGCTCAACGCTCAGGCCACACTCGTGCCAGGACCGCTGGCCACTTCCGAACGAATTGACCTGAAGGCGCTCCAGGCCCGCTGCACACAACATTGCGCGGAGGATGCCGGCGGACTGCGCTCGCCACAGGAAACTCACCTGAACTTCGGCCCACGTTGGCGTGTTCTGCGGTCAGTTGCCCATGGCCAAGGGGAAGGCATTGCCCGCCTGGAACTGCCCGCTGCGTTTCTCGGTGACCTTGGGGAAGGCTACCTGCTGCACCCTGCCCTGCTGGACCTTGCCACCGGCTGGGCCATGCGTCTGATTGCTGGCTACATGCCCGACCATCTTTGGGTACCCGTGTCCTACCAGGCGGTCAAGGTATACCGGCCGCTTCCGGCCAATGTCTGGAGCTGGATGCGCAACGCGCAGGACAACCGCTCCGATGCACCGTTTGCGGTCTTTGACGTGACGTTGTGCGACGCGGATGGTGAGGTCTGTGTGGAGGTGCAGGGTTTCTCCATCAAGCGCCTGCAGGAAGGCGGGTTCTCATCGTCGATCAGCCGTGTGGACGCGCGCGAACTGGAGTTTGAGGAGGTCAGTGCGGGCGAAGCGCAGGCCAGGCTTTCCCCTGCAGAGCAGCAGCTGCAACACAACGTATCGCAAGGCATCCTGCCGCACGAAGGAGCGGACGCCTTTGGACGTGCACTGGCGACCGGCTTGCCGCAAGTCGTCATTTCCTCGATGAACCTGGACGCCTTGATTCGCAAGTCCGGCGAAGCCATGGCGGCCGATGCGGGCAGCGGACAGAAATTCCAGCGCCCCGATCTCGACAGCGACTATGTCGCACCGGGCAACGATGTGGAACGCACGCTGGTGGGCTTCTGGGAGGAACTTCTCGGAGTGGATCAGGTGGGTGTGAAAGACAGCTTCTTCGACCTGGGAGGGCATTCGCTGATTGCCGTGCGACTGTTCGCGATGATCAAGAAAGCCTACCGGGTCGAGTTTCCGATTTCGGTGCTGTTTGAAGCGCCCACCATTGCGCTGTGCGCGGCCATGATCCGCGAGCGCATCGGTGACACGGGTACCGAAGGCGCACTGGCAGGAACGCCCGCGCCCAGCTCGGCTCCCAAGCGCCGCTTCACCCATCTGGTGCCCATGCACGATGGCGAAGGTGGGGAACGCACTCCGTTCTTCCTGGTGGCCGGCATGTTTGGCAACGTGCTCAACCTGCGACATTTGGCGCGGCTGCTGGGGACAGATCGGCCTTTCTACGGCCTGCAGGCGAGAGGACTCTATGGAGACCAAGCGCCCCACGAGACCTTCGAGGAGGCGGCGGCCGACTACATCGCCGAGATGCGCCAGGTTCAGCCTCACGGCCCCTACCTTCTGGGCGGATTTTCGGGTGGAGGCATCACGGCCTACGAAATCGCCCAACAACTGGAAGCAGCCGGTGAACAAGTCAGCTTGCTGGTGATGCTTGACACGCCATTGCCCATGCGCCCTCTGCTCAGCCGCTTGGACAGAATCATCATCAGACTGGCAGAGTTCCGAAAAGACGGCTTGGGTTTCCTTGAGACATGGGCACGCGGGCGCATCAAATGGGAGCTCAACCGGCTGCGCAACAGGAATGCCCCGCCCATCGAGCCCCGCACGCTTCAGCTGAACAACGAGGCCATCCAGGCGGCCTTTCTGGGCGCGCTGCCACGCTATCAGGTGCAGACATGGAACGGGAACGCCGTGCTGCTCCGTCCACCTCTGGACCCGCGCTGGAAAGTATCCGGAGGACGCTGGGTGAGTTCGGGCCGGGAATATGTCTATGCCGACAACGATTGGACTCGCCATGTGCCGAACCTGCGAGTGCTTGAGGTACCCGGCGACCACGACTCCATGGTGCTGGAGCCCAATGTGCGTGTGATGGCCGCTCTGCTGCGGGGCTGCATCGAAGAGGCACATCAGCCAGGAGCCAGCAATTGAATACATCAACGAAGCCCCGTGTGCTCACGGTGATCCTCAATTTCCGCACGCCCGAGATGACGTTGCGCGTCACTGAAGCCGCCCTGCGAGAGATGGATGGCCTTGAAGGCGCTATCACGGTGGTCGACAACAACTCGGGTGATGGGTCGTATGAAACCCTGCTCAAGGAAGTGCAGCAGCGCGGCTGGAGCCGGGTGCGGGTGCTGGAGTCGGGGCACAACGGCGGCTACGGAGCCGGCAACAACTTCGGGGCAAGACAGGGCCTGCCCGACGGCTCAGCTCCCGACTACGTCTACATCCTCAACCCGGACGCCTTTCCGCAGGCTGGAGCCATCCGGGTCCTTGTCGACTACATGCAAGCCCATCCTCAGGTGGGTTTTGCGGGCAGCAGGCTCCACGGCGAGGATGGCGTGTTCCACCAGTCGGCATTCCGCTTCCCGAGCATCTTCAGTGAGTTCGAGAGCGCGGCGGCGACTGGCCCGATTTCACGCCTGCTGCAGCGCCACATCGTGGCCCTACCAGAATACCGGGAGCCCCAAACCGTGGACTGGATGGCGGGCGCCAGTCTCATGCTCCGGCAGGAGGTGTTCGAGCAGACCGGTGGCTTCGATGAGCGTTTCTTCCTGTACTTTGAGGAAACCGACCTCTGCCTGCGTGCCCAGCGGGCGGGATGGCTGGCTGTCTACCTGCCGCAGAGCCGAGTCATGCACATCGGCTCTGTCTCCACCGGCATGAAAACCTGGAAGCGGATGCCTCCTTACTGGTTCGATTCACGCCTTTGGTACTTCACCAAGAATCACGGCGCCCTGTATGCCGCCACGGCGACCGTGGCCTACGTGGCTGGCGGGGCCATATCCGGTTTTCGTCAACTGGTCGGGAACCGGAATACGGGCCAGCCTCAACACTTTCTCGGCGATCTTGTGTCCCACGCCCTGCGCTGCGCCTGGCACCGCCGATTGGTCGGACGGGCCCCTGCCGCCTCGGTCTGACATATCTGTTTCTGCGATCTTCGGAGTGTTCCATGAGCAATTTTTCATGTGTGGTGATGGGCAACGAATCCTTGTTGATTCAGTGTGCAGAGAAATTGCTCCAGGGAGGTGACCGCATCAGTGCGGTGATCACCCGCCATCCGGAGATTCGCGCCTGGGCCGTGAGCAAAGGGCTTCACACAGAGGCTCCCGGTGCGGACCTCGCCGAACGCCTGGCCGACGAGCGCTTTGACTGGCTCTTCAGCATCGCCAACCTCTCTGTCATTCCGCAGGCTGTGCTGGACCAGGCCGCGCTCGGTGCCATCAACTTCCACGATGGCCCACTGCCCCGGCACGCAGGATTGAACGCCCCGGTGTGGGCCATCCTCGAGCAAGAGCGGCGACACGGTGTGACGTGGCACATGATCGAAGGTGGCATTGACGAAGGCGACATCGTCAAGCAGCAGATGTTCGATATCAGCCCCGGCGATACCGCGCTCACGCTAAACACCCGTTGCTACGAAGCCGCGATGGAGAGCTTCGGCGAACTGTTGTCCGACCTGCGGGGTTCGGGCCTTCAGCGCACACCACAAGACCTCAGCCAACGCACTTACCACGCGCGCCTGGACCGGCCGGCGGCAGCAGGCCGGCTTGACTTTTCACAACCAGCGGAATCGCTGGTGGCGCTGGTCTCGGCGCTGGACCACAGCACCTACTGGAACCCGCTGACCTGCGCCAAGGTGGCTGTTGGCAACCGCGTGCTGCTGGTCGGGGCCGCCACCACCGAGCCTTCCGCGGGCAGTGTGGCGCCAGGCAAGGTTCTGGAGGCCACCCAGGCTGGCCTGATGGTGGGCACGGCGTCGGTGCCCGTTCGCCTGACAGGCTTGCGCGACACCCTCGGTCGGGCTGTGTGCCCTTCGACCATTGCGCAGGCTAACGACCAGCTTACGATGCTGGATGCTGCCGAGGCCAAGGCGCTGACCGAGGCTCACGCAGGCGTTGTCGCCGCAGAGGAAGCCTGGCGCCGCTGCCTGCGGGCACCCCAGGCCATCGACCTGCCCGCCGCCAGTTCCGCCACCTCGGCCACCGGTCCCGTCACGTTGCGTCAGACGCCTCTGCAGGTGCCCACGGGTCTTACAGGTGACCTTTTGCTGGCGGCCGTGGCTGCGTGGGTGTTCCGTGTGAGTGGCAAGACCGCCCTGGACCTGGCCTATCAGGACGCTGCCGCGCCCCATGCGCCGGGCTATCTGTCGACATGGGTTCCGCTGCGGCTGGCGGCAACCAGTGACCTGGCGTTTTCGGCTTTCGCCGAGCATTGCGCCAAAACCCTTGAACACGCTCGCCGTCACCCGGCGTTCGCACTCGACCTGGTTGTGCGCGACCCGACCATTCAAGGCCTCAACGTCCCCCAGATCGGACTGTCCGGGAACGGGAGCTTCATTGAAGGCTGCGCAGTCACGGTGTTGCTGCCCAAGGAAGGCAGTCTGTCCATGTGGCACGACGCTGCCCGCCTCCCTGACGATGCAGCGGCGCAACTCGCGCAGCGTTTGCAGGGCGTGCTGAACGCTCTGGGCGATGCCTCCGCCCGGGAGACCCCCATCGGTCGTCTGCCCATCATGTCGGCGGCCGAGCGCGAACAGGTGCTGTACGGCTGGAACAACACCCGTTGCGAATACGAGCGCACCACCTGCGTGCACCAGTTTTTCGAAGCACAGGTGCAGCGCACGCCACTGGCCACGGCCGTGGTGTTCGAAGGAACGGCGCTCACCTATGCAGAGCTCAACGCCCGCGCCAACCAGGTGGCACACCGGCTGCGCGGCATGGGCGTTCAACCGGGCACCTTGGTGGGCCTGTACACGCCGCGCTCCCTGAACTTGCTGATTGGGGCACTGGCCATCCAGAAGGCAGGCGGCGCCTATGTGCCGCTGGACCCGGCCTACCCGGCGGACCGGGTGGCGCTCTACATCGAAGACAGCGGAGCGCCCGTGATCGTGGCGCAGTCGGGCCTGGTTGCCAGCCTGCCAGCGCATCAGGCCCAGGTTCTGGTGATCGATCAGGATGCTCAAATCGACACCCAGCCCGACTCCAATGTCGACAGCGGAGTGCAGCCCTCCGACATCGCCTACATGATCTACACCTCGGGCTCCACCGGACGCCCCAAAGGCGTCATGGTGGAGCACCGCAATGTGGCCAACTTTTTCCGGGGCATGGATGACCGCATCCGCCACGACCCACCTGGCGTCTGGCTGGCCGTCACAAGCTTGTCGTTCGACATCTCGGTGCTCGAGTTGTTCTACACCTTGGCGCGGGGATTCAAGCTCGTGCTTTCCAGCGACGAGAACCGCGCCCTGGTTTCCAGCGGCCAGACGCCGATTTCGCCCCAGAAGATGGACTTCAGCCTCTACTACTGGGGCAACGACGACGGCGCCGGCCCGAAGAAGTACGAGCTGTTGCTCGAAGGCGCGAAGTTCGCCGACCAGCACGGCTTTTGCGCGGTGTGGACGCCCGAGCGCCATTTCCACGCCTTCGGCGGCCCGTACCCCAACCCTTCGGTCACCGGCGCTGCAGTGGCGGCGGTGACACAGAACATCGGCGTGCGCGCCGGCAGCTGCGTCGGCCCCCTGCACCACCCGGCGCGCATCGCCGAAGAGTGGGCCGTGATCGACAACCTCACCAACGGCCGCGCCGCACTGGCCATCGCCTCCGGCTGGCAGCCCGACGATTTCGTGCTGCGCCCGCAAAACACGCCGCCACACAACCGCAAGGCCCTGTTCGACACGATCGAACAGCTGCGCAAACTCTGGCGCGGCGAGGCAGTGCCCTTCCCCACGCTCAGCGGCGAGCCCTTCAACGTCGTGACCCAGCCACGGCCAGTGTCAAAAGAACTGCCGGTGTGGGTCACCACCGCCGGCAACCCGGAAACCTGGCGCGAGGCCGGCGCCATTGGCGCCAACGTACTCACCCACCTGCTGGGGCAAACCGTCGACGAGGTCGGCGGTAAGATTCAGATTTACCACCAGGCCCTGCGCGACGCAGGCCACGACCCGGCACGGTTCACCGTGACGCTCATGCTGCACACTTACATCGCGAGCGACCGTGAGCAGGCACGAGAGACCGCCCGAGGACCGATGAAAGACTACCTGCGCAGCGCCGCAGGCCTCATCAAGCAATACGCCTGGGCCTTCCCGGCATTCAAGAAACCTGCAGGGGTCAACAACCCGTTTGATCTCGACCTGCGCTCGCTCAACGACGAGGAGATGGACGCCATCCTCGACTTTGCCTTCCTTCGCTACTTCGAAGACTCCGGCCTGTTCGGCACGGTGGATGACTGTGTGGCCCGTGTCGAAGAGCTCAAGCGCATCGGCGTGGGCGAAGTCGCCTGCCTGATCGACTATGGCATTCCCACCGAGCAGGTGCTGCAAAGTCTGGTGCCGCTAGCGGACGTGTTGCGCCGCGCCAACCAACCCAGAGCAGTGGCCGAGAGCGACTTCTCCATCGCCGCGCAAATCGTTCGCCACGGCGTGACCCACCTGCAATGCACACCCAGCATGGCCCGCATGATCGCCATGAACGACGAAGCCAGGGCCGCATTGGCTCGGGTGCAGCACCTCATGATCGGCGGCGAGGCTTTGCCGGGCACCCTCGTGGCCGAGCTGGGCCAGATTTCCAAGGCTTCCATCGAGAACATGTACGGCCCCACCGAGACCACCATCTGGTCGTCCACCGAAACCGCCCGCGCAGGTGAAGCGGTGGTCAACATCGGCCGGCCCATCGCCAACACCCAGATGTACGTGCTCGACGAGAACCAGCAGCCCGTGCCCGTGGGCGTCCCCGGTGAGCTCTACATTGGTGGTGACGGTGTCACGCGCGGCTACTGGCAGCGCGCCGACCTCACCGCAGAACGCTTTCCTGCCGATCCCTTCGTGCGGCCCGAATGCGCTGCACCCGGCGTATCCCGCATGTACCGCACCGGTGACCTCGCACGCTGGCGTGCAGACGGCCGTATCGACTTCCTCGGCCGCGCAGACTTCCAGGTCAAGATCCGCGGCTATCGCATCGAGCTGGGTGAAATTGAAGCCGTACTTGAAGGTAAGCCGGGGGTGCGGCAGGCGGTCGTCGTTGCACGCGAGGACAACCCGGGCGACATGCGACTGGTGGCCTATCTGCGCACCGATGCGGGCGTCTCCACCGACACCCTGCGTGGGTCGATCGTCGACCAGTTGCCCGAACACATGGTGCCGTCCCACTTCGTCAGCATCGACGAGTTTCCGCTTACACCCAACCGCAAGGTCGACCGAAAGGCCCTGCCCGCCCCGACGCAAAACACGCTGCGCGAACGCACCGAAGTGTTCGAGGCGCCAGAAAACGAAGTAGAGCGCACCATCGCCGAAGTGTGGGCGCGCGTACTGGGCGTGCCCCAGGTGAGCGCGAAGGACAACTTCTTCGCGCTTGGCGGCCACTCGCTGCTGGCTGTACAGGCTCACCGCGAGATCAAGCAGGCCATTGGATCCAGTCGTCTGAGCATCACCGACATCTTCCGCTTCCCGGTTCTGGAGGCCTTGGCCAGGCACCTGGACGAGCGTCCAGCCGACACCACGGCGATTGCGGCAGAAAGCTCACAGATGCGTGCCGACGCGATGTCGAGGCGGCGGGCGATGCGAGGGGTGCAAAGCAGCACATGAACCCAGTTGGGCGTTACAACTGATGGAGCAATCATCGACTGCTTGGGTTCACGTGCCCATCAAGCTGGCTTCCGCCATGGAAAGCTGGACATTGCCGCCAAGTTCCGTACACGGACCTTCATTCATCAACCCGGCACTCCCTTCAGGCAGGGGAATGCTTTGATCGTGCAGACCGATGTGACGCTTTCGCATCTGAGCCTTGAGATCGAACTCCGATCTCAACTCGGTCCGGGTGTGGCCGTCGTCTGCACGGGAGTGGATGGTGACCCGAATGATCTGTGGCCCGAGGAGTTTGTGGCTGTTGCCGGAGCCATTCCAAGACGCCAAAGGGAGTTTGCCGCAGGCCGTGCGGCGGCAAGAGCCGCCATGCGGCTCTTGCAACGGCCCCAAAAATCCGTCCCCTCGCTGCCGGATCGTTCTCCACGCTGGCCGGAAGACCTGGTCGGCTCCATCGCTCACTCCGCCGATGTCTGCATCGCGGTGCTCGGTGCGCGGGATGAGTGGGAGTCGATCGGCATCGACATTGAACCCGCGACTGGTATCGAAGAAACACTCTGGGACACCATCTGCAACCCGCACGAAAAGCTCGAACTGCTTAAGCATGCGCAAGCCATGCGTGCCTCTCATGCAAACCGCGTGTTCGTGGCCAAAGAGGCCTTTTACAAGTGGTACTACCCACAAAAAAGGAAGCTGCTTGATTTCCACAGCGTGACTGTGAAATGGGCACCCG
>LNFM01001855.1_pt1 | contig 46218 bp, 39 predicted proteins | sample 596031 | NCBI WGS metagenome assembly LNFM01 (sample SAMN04254537, study PRJNA301005) | activated carbon metagenome | isolation source: dual media filters at the Ann Arbor, Michigan drinking water treatment plant | place: USA: Ann Arbor
GGCTGGGTGCATGAGGGCTCGACCATCGTCGAATCGTCCAGCGGCTCCACAGCGGTGAGCGAGGCTTACTTTGCCCGCCTGCTCGGGCTGCCGTTTGTGGCGGTGATGCCGCGCACCACCTCGCCCGAGAAGGTGGCACAGATCGAGTTCCATGGCGGGCGCTGCCACTTTGTGGACAGCGCGGGCGCGGTGTACGACGCGGCCCGCACCATTGCGCAGGAGACGGGCGGGCACTACATGGACCAGTTCACGTATGCCGAGCGGGCCACCGACTGGCGCGGCAACAACAACATTGCCGAGAGCATGTTCACGCAGATGGCGCGCGAGCGGCACCCGGTGCCGCGCTGGATCGTGGTGGGTGCTGGCACCGGCGGCACCAGTGCCACCATTGGGCGCTATGTGCGTTACCAGCGCCATGCCACCGGCGTGTGCGTGGCCGACCCGGCGGGATCGGTGTTCAGCGCGTACCACCGCACGGGCGATCCGGCACTGACGGCCCCCGGCTCGCGCATCGAAGGCATTGGTCGGCCGCGGGTCGAGCCCAGCTTTATCCGCACGCTGGTAGACCGCATGATCGACGTGCCCGATGTGGATTCGGTGGCGGCCATGCGCGCGCTGTCGCAGCTGCTGGGGCGGCGTGTGGGGCCCTCCACCGGCACCAATTTTGTGGCCATGCTCACCCTTGCCTGCGAAATGCGCGCGGCGGGCGAGCGTGGCTCCATCCTGTCGCTGCTGTGCGATGCGGGCGAGCGCTACTTGCCCACGTATTTCAACCCAGACTGGGTGGCCAACTGCTTTGGCGACTGCACCGCGGCCGAAACGCGGCTGCAGGCGCTGATGGGCTGATCCACCTGGTCGCCGGGACCGCGGCGTTCACGAAAATGCCTTTACACCACCCCATTCCCGTCACGCCAGGGGCAGCCAGCCTCACCGCAGGCGGTGCGGCCCCTTCGCGGCGCCAGGCGCTCGCGCTGGGCCTCGCGGGCGCTCTGGCAGCACCGTGGCCGGGCAGCGCCCATGCCCTGCCGCTGCGCACGCTGCAGTTTCCGCGCGACCACGGCAGCCACCCCGACCTGCGCACGGAGTGGTGGTACATCACGGGCCACGCGGTGGCCGGTGGGCGCGAGTGGGGTTTTCAGGTCACGTTCTTCCGCTCGCGTGTGGATGTGGCGCAGGGCCTGCGGTCTGCGTTTGCAGCCCGCCAGCTGCTGTTTGCCCATGCAGCGGTCACCGACCTCCAGGGCCAGCGGCTGCTGCACGACCAGCGCATCGCCCGCGCGGGCTTTGGCGTGGCGCAGGCCAGCGAGGCCGACACCGCAGTGCGCCTGCAGGACTGGAGCCTGGTTCGCAGCAACATCGACCCCGCCGCAGGCCCCGACACCACCGGGGCGCGCAGCCGCTACTCGGCACGCATACAGGGCGAGCAGTTTGGTCTGCAATTGCAGTTTGACAGCACGCAGCCCGTGCTGCTGCAGGGCCGCCAGGGCCTGTCGCGCAAGGGGCCCGATGCCGAGCAGGCCAGCTACTACTACAGCCAGCCGCAGCTGACCGTGAGCGGCACCATTGCACTGGGCAGCGAACGCGTAGCCATCAACCCCGCGCAAGCGCGCGCGTGGATGGACCATGAATGGAGCGAAGCCCTGCTGCACCCCGATGCGCAGGGCTGGGACTGGATCGGCATGAACCTGCTGGATGGCAGCGCGTTGACGGCGTTCAGGCTGCGGCGCGCAGATGGCACGGCGCTGTGGGCCGGTGGATCGTGGCGAGCGGGCAGCCAGGCGACGGCCAAAGCGTTTGATGCGAGCGAGGTGGTGTTCACGCCCCTGCGTTTCTGGACCAGCCCGCAAAGCGGCGCACGCTACCCGGTGCAGTGGCGGGTGCAGACGCCCGCCGGAACCTTCGAGGTGCGCAGCCTGCTCGACAGCCAGGAGCTCGACAGCAGTGCTTCCACCGGTGCCATTTACTGGGAAGGCCTGTCGGAGCTGCGCGAGGCAGACAGCGGCAAGGTGGTAGGCCGCGGCTACCTGGAGATGACGGGCTACGCCAAGGCGTTGCGGCTGTAGGCGCTTGCAGCGCACGCGGGTCCGACGAGTTCGGACCTGCCTGCCCCGAACTTCAGGGCTGCCCGGTGCGGCCCGGCCCAAGAAAGAGACCGGCTACAGCGCCCGTGCAGTGATGCGGGGCTCTGGCCGGTCCACCGGTCAGCCAGACTGTGGGTCAGTGAGCGTTGTTGCCGCCAGCGGAACGTCGGCGGGCCATCCAGGCGATGATCTCGCCCATGATGCCGCGGCGGAAGGCCAGCACGCAGATCACGAAGATCAGGCCCGTGACCATGGTGACCGATTCGCCCAGGGTCTTGAACCATTCCACGCTGGTCAGCGCAGCCAGCAGGTTGCCGAATTCGCCGATCTTGTTCTCCAGCAGCACCACCACGGCCGAGCCGATCAGCGGGCCCGACAGCGTGCCCAGGCCACCCACCAGTGTCATCAGGATGACCTGGCCCGATGCCGTCCAGTGCACGTCCGACAGCGTGGCAAAACCCAGCACCAGGGTCTTGAGCGAGCCTGCCAGGCCAGCCAGCGCCGCAGAGATCACAAACGCCAGCAGCTTGAAGCGGTGGGTGTCGTAGCCCAGCGAGATGGCGCGTGGCTCGTTCTCCTTGATGCCCTTGAGCACCTGCCCAAACGGCGAGTGGATGGTGCGCACGATGACCAGGAAGGCCACCACGACGATGACCAGCGCCACGTAGTACATGACGAGGTCGCTCTTGAGATCGAGCACGCCAAAGAGCTTGCCGCGCGGCACGCCCTGCAGGCCGTCTTCACCCCCCGTGAACGGCGCCTGCAGGCAGGCAAAGAACAGCATCTGGGCCAGCGCCAGCGTGATCATCGAGAAATAGATGCCCTGGCGGCGAATGGCCAGCCAGCCAAACAGCAGCCCCAGCAGCGCGCCGCCCGCAGTGCCCAGCAGCAGGCCCACCTCGGGTGTCAGGCCCCAGACCTTGATGGCATGGCCGGTGACGTACGCCGCACCACCCAGGAACGCCGCGTGCCCGAAAGACAGCAGGCCCGTGTAGCCCAGCAACAGGTTGAAGGCAGAAGCAAACAGTGCAAAGCACATGAGCTTCATGACAAAGATCGGATACGCCCCGAGGAACGGCGCAGCAATCAGCCCCAGCACAAGGAGGCCATAGCCGATGTTGGCGAAAGTCTTGGTGTTCATGCGTTCGGCCCCTGTTATTTCTCTTTGCCGAACAGGCCGGCGGGGCGGATGAGGAGAACGATCACCATGATGACGAACACCACGGTGGACGACGCTTCAGGGTAGAAAACCTTGGTGAATCCTTCGATCACGCCGAGGCCCAGGCCGGTGAGGATGGAGCCCATGATGGACCCCATGCCGCCGATCACCACCACCGCAAACACCACGATGATGAGGTTCTGGCCCATGAGCGGCGTGACCTGGTAGACCGGTGCGGCCAGCACACCGGCAAACGCAGCGAGGCCTGCTCCGAAAGCATAGGTCAGCGTGACCATGACCGGCACGTTGATGCCAAACGCCTCGACCAGGCGCGGGTTTTCGGTGCCAGCCCGCAGGTAGGCACCCAGCTTGGTCTTTTCGATCACATACCAGGTGGCCAGGCACACCACCACCGATGCCACCACGACCCATGCGCGGTAGTTCGGCATGATCATGAAGCCGAGATTGGTCGCGCCTTCAAGGATTTCAGGGGTGTCGTAGCCCAGGCCCGACACACCATAGATGGAGCGGAACACGCCTTCGATCAGCAGCGTGAGCCCCAGGGTGAGCAGCAGGCCATACAGGTGGTCGAGCTTGTAGATCCAGCGCAGCAGCAGCCGCTCGATCAGCACCCCGAACAGCCCCACCAGTACCGGAGCCAGAAACAGCATCACCCAGTAGTTGACGCCGAAGTAGTTCATCGCCATCCACGTGATCAGGGCGCCGGTCATGAACAGCGCACCGTGCGCGAAGTTGATGACGTTCAGCAGTCCGAAAATCACGGCCAGCCCGAGGCTGAGAATTGCGTAGAACGACCCGTTGACCAGCCCCAGTAGGAGCTGGCTCAACAGGCCCGGCAGTGAAACACCAAAGAATTCCATGGGCGGCGGCAGAAGGTGGGGTTTGGGGTCAGGCGAGGGCCAGGGCGGGGGCAACGCCCCGTCGGGATGGACGCCGGTGCCGCAGCGCAGTCCGAGGGAGTGCGTTGCAGCGCCGGGTCACTGGTGCCTGGTGTTTACTTCCAGAGCGGGCACTTGCTTTCGGCCTTGGTCGTGAAGACCTGGTCGCCCGGCAGCTTCTTGATGAGCTTGTAGTAGTCCCATGGCTTGGTGGACTCGGAGGGCTTCTTCACTTCCATCAGGTACATGTCGTGCACGTAGCGGCCATCGGCGCGGATCTGGCCCGAGCCGAAGAAGTCGTTCATCTTCATGCCCTTCCAGGTGGCCATCACCTTGTCGGCATCCACTGTCTTGGCGGCTTCCACCGCCTTGAGGTAGTTCATGGTGGCCGAGTAGTCGGCAGCCTGGATTTCGGTAGGCATGCGCTTGGTCTTCTCGAAGAAGCGCGCTGCAAACTTGCGCGTGTCGTCGTTCAAGTCCCAGTACCAGCTGGTGGTGAACTGCAGGCCTTCGGTGTTGCGCAAACCCAGGCTGTGGATGTCGCTCAGGAAGATCAGCAGGCCGGCGAGCTTCATGTTCTTGCCGATGCCGAATTCCTTGGCGGCCTTGATCGAGTTGATCGTGTCACCGCCCGCATTGGCCAGGCCCAGGATCTGTGCCTTGGAGTTCTGCGCCTGCAGCAGGAAGGACGAGAAGTCCGACGCGTTCAGCGGATGGCGTACGGTGCCCACCACCGTGCCGCCCTTGGCCTTGACCACGGTGCTGGTGTCGGCTTCGAGGGCGTGACCAAACGCATAGTCGGCCGTCAAAAAGTACCAGCTCTTGCCGCCGCCATCCACAATGGCCGAGCCCGTGCCCTTGGCCAGTGCCACGGTGTCGTAGGCGTAGTGCACGGTGTAGGGGGTGCACTGCTCGTTGGTCAGCGCCGAGCTGGCAGCGCCGTTGTTGACGTACACCCGCTTTTTCTCGGCAGCCACCTTGGCGATGGCTAGAGCGGTGCCAGAGTTGGTGCCACCGAAGAGCATCGTCACGCCTTCGGTATCGACCCATTCACGCGCCTTGGAAGCAGCAATGTCGGCCTTGTTCTGGTGGTCGGCGCTCAGCAGCTCGATGGGCATGCCCAGCACCTTGCCGCCGAAGTCGTCGATGGCCATCTGGATGGCCAGCGCGCCGTTCTTGCCTTCCACGTCGGCGTACAGGCTGGACATGTCGGTGATGAAACCGATCTTGACCTTGTTCTGCGCATGGGCTGCCGAGGTGGCCAGGCCTGCTGCGCCCAGCATCAATGCGAGCACTTTCAGTTTGTTCTTCATGGCTTGTCTCCTGTTGGTATGGTGGTGGCGGGAAAACACAAAACTAAAAATCGGACCGTGTGGTCGCGGGTCAGACGCCCAGCAGTTCGCTGAGCACCGGCATCTTCTGCTCCAGCTCGGCAGCGCCGAACTTCTCGACGATGCGGCCGTGCTCCATCACGTAGAAGCGGTCGGCCAGGGGCGCGGCGAAGCGGAAGTTCTGCTCGACCATGACCACCGTGAAGCCCTTTTGGCGCAGCATGATGATCATGCGGGCCAGCGCCTGGACGATGACCGGCGCGAGGCCTTCGGAGATTTCATCGAGCAGCAGCAGATTGGCGCCCGTGCGCAGGATGCGGGCCACGGCCAGCATCTGCTGCTCGCCACCCGACAGGCGGGTGCCCTGGCTGTTCTTGCGCTCGGCCAGGTTGGGGAACATGGCGTAGATCTCTTGCACCGACATGCCAGGCTTGTCGGTCTTGAGCGCCGGGGGCAGCATCAGATTTTCTTCGCACGACAGGCTGGAGAAGATGCCTCGCTCTTCGGGGCAGTAACCCACGCCCAGGTGCGCGATGCGGTGCGTGGGCATGTTGATGGTTTCAACGCCGTTGATCTTGACCGACCCCTTGCGCGAGCCCGTGAGGCCCATGATGGCGCGCATGGTGGTGGTGCGGCCTGCGCCGTTGCGGCCCAGCAGGGTGACCACCTCGCCCGGCTGCACGACGATGTCGACGCCGTGCAGTACGTGCGATTCGCCGTACCAGGCTTCGAGATTCCGGATTTCAAGTGCGGGAGCAGATGCCATCAATGCGCTCCTTGCAGTTGGCCGTCTGTCGTGCCCATGTAGGCTTCCATCACGAGCGGGTTGCTGGACACCTCGGCGTACGGGCCTTCGGCCAGCACGGCACCGCGCTGCAGCACCGTGATGCAGTCGGCGATGGTGGAGACCACTTTCATGTTGTGTTCGACCATCAAAATGGTGCGGCCCACGGACACCTTCTTGATGAGCTGGGTGACGCGGTCCACGTCCTCGTGGCCCATGCCCTGGGTGGGTTCGTCCAGCAGCATCAGCTCGGGCTCCATCGACAGGGTGGTGGCAATTTCAAGCGCGCGCTTGCGGCCGTAGGGCAGGTTCACCGTGACCTCGTCGGCCAGGTCTTCCAGGCCTACTTCGGTCAGCAGCTGCATGGCCCGGTCATCCAGCTGGCGCAGGGTGCGCTCGCTGCGCCAGAAATGAAACGACGTACCCAGCTTGCGCTGCAAGCCCAGGCGCACGTTTTCCAGCAGCGTGAGGTGCGGAAACACGGCCGAGATCTGGAACGAGCGGATGACGCCGCGGCGAGCAATCTGCGCAGGCTGCTCACGGGTGATGTCGTGGCCATTGAAACGGATGACCCCGGAGGTTGGCTCCAGAAACTTTGTCAGCAGGTTGAAGCACGTGGTCTTGCCGGCCCCGTTCGGGCCGATCAGGGCGTGGATGGAACCACGGCGCACGGCCAGGTTCACATCACTCACCGCAGTGAAGCCTTTGAACTCTTTGGTCAGGCTTTTGGTTTCAAGGATGACGTCGCTCATTGCGCCTGGATCGCTCCGTAAAGGTGCTGGTGTAGGAGTCACGCTGCGTGGGCAGCGGCTCGTCGCGGGATGACCATCGATGCAATTGCTATGCATGCATTCGTTCTGCATGGTATGCCGCGTGTGCCCCGGATAGATACTGGGACTAATGCCTATGTATTAATGCCTACAGTCCCAGCCCTACACTGCAAAGCATGTCCACACGGTCTTCTTCTGACGCAGCGCGCGGAGCGCCGCGCTCGCTCTCGGGGCTGCTGCCCTTTCTGCGGCCCTATCGCGGGCGCATCGCTGCCGCAGGCGTTTTTCTGGTGCTGGCCGCACTGGCAACGCTGGCCTTTCCGATGGCCCTGCGTGGGCTGATTGACGGAGGTTTGCTGGGGAGTGACCGGGGCACGCAGACGATGGCGCTGCGTGAATATTTCGAAGCGCTTTTTGCGGTGGCAGTGGCGCTGGGCGTGTTCTCTGCAGCGCGTTTTTACATGGTGAGCTGGCTGGGCGAACGCGTGACGGCCGACCTGCGCAATGCCGTGTACGGCCATGTGCTGCAGCAGAGCCCGGAGTTCTTTGAAACCACGCAAACCGGCGAGGTGCTCTCGCGCCTGACCACCGACACGACCCTGGTGCAGACGGTGGTCGGCTCATCGCTGTCGATGGGTCTGCGCAATGCCGTCATGGGCGTGGGCGCGCTGGCCATGCTGGTGTGGAGCAACCCGTACGTCATGGCGCATGTGCTGCTGGCAGTGGTGCTGGTCGTTCTGCCCACGATGTGGATCGGCCGACGTGTGCGCCGCCTTTCGCGCGACAGCCAGGACCGCGTAGCCGACTCCAGCGCCATCGCCGCCGAGGTGCTCAATGCCGTGCCCGTGGTGCAAAGCTACACCGCCGAGCCGCGTGAGGCAGCGCGGTTCGGCCTCGCCACCGAAAACGCGTTCCAGGTGGCCGTGCGCCGCACCAGCGCCCGCGCATTGCTGGTGGCGTTCATCATCATTGCCAACGCGGCATTGCTGCTGTGGGGCCTGTACCGCGGCACGCAGGCCGTGCTGGCCGGAGACATGACCGCAGGCCACCTTGGGCAGACCGTGGTGTACGTGATCCTGCTGGCAGGTGCCGTGGCGGTGCTGGGCGAGGTGTATGGCGACCTGCTGCGCGCGGCCGGTGCCACAGAGCGCCTGATGGAGCTGCTGGCCAGCCGCTCGCCGGTTGCCAATCCGCCCAAGCCTCTGGAACTGGCGCTCTCGGGCCAGGGGCTGGCGGTGGAGTTTGACGGCGTCAATTTTCAGTACCCCTCCCGCCCTGCCCACCCGGCCCTGCGCGGCTTTTCGCTCGCGCTGCGGCCGGGCGAGACGGTGGCGCTGGTCGGTGCCAGCGGGGCTGGCAAGACCACGGTGTTCCAGCTGCTGCAGCGGTTTTACGATGTGGGTGACGCATCCAAGCAACAGGGCCGGACCATTGCGGCTGCGCATGGCAGCCCGGTGCCCGGCGATGTCGCACAAGGGCCTGGCAGCAGCGGTCTGATGGCTCCAGCGCCCGAAGCCAGCGGGGCCATTCGCCTGAACGGCGTGGACATTCGCGCGCTGCGCCTGTCCACCCTGCGCGCAGCCATCGGCACCGTGCCGCAGGACGCTGTGATCTTCTCGGCCACCGCCATGGAAAACATCCGCTACGGTCGTCCCGATGCCAGCGAAGCCGAGGTGATTGCCGCTGCGCAGGCTGCGTTTGCGCATGATTTCATCACGGCGCTGCCGGAGGGCTATGACACCTTTCTGGGTGAGCGCGGCGTGCGCCTTTCAGGTGGCCAGCGCCAGCGCATTTCCATCGCCCGCGCCATGCTCAAGAACCCGCCCCTGCTGCTGCTGGACGAAGCCACCAGCGCGCTGGACGCGGAGAGCGAACGCATGGTGCAGGCCGCCCTCGACACCGCCATGCAGCGCCATACTGGCCGGCGAACCACGCTCGTGATTGCCCACCGGCTGGCCACCGTCCAAAACGCGGACCGAATCGTCGTGCTCGAGCATGGCCAGATCGTTGAAGAAGGAACCCACGCGGCGCTGATGGAGCGCGCAGGCATTTACGCGCGGCTCGCGGCACTGCAGTTCACCGCGTGAAGGGCGGGTTGCGACAAAGGGCAACGCGAGATGGGCAGGCTTTGCGCTGCACGCCCGCATCGCGCGACGGTTCCGGTTACCAGGCTTTGCACGTTGGTGCGCACTCCGCTGACGACGGCCTGGTCGCGAGCGCAGCAACCCGCACTGCCCGCAGGCCCAGCGCGCGTTACCCTGCATGGAAGGCCATGGCGACGAGGGGCGCCATACGGGGCGCACCGCAACTCGTCCGATGCGGAGATCGCCGACCGACATCGTGAGGCGCCCCCCCTGCGCCGCACGTTGTCAAAAACCAGTATTGCTATGGAATTTATAGCAAAAGGTGCAAATAAACAAAGCACCCCAGGCCGATTTGATTCAAAAACTGCCCAAACCGATCCCCAGCTGCACCCCGGCACGCTCCGGCGGTTGTATGCGCCCACCGCCCCGGCCCACAGCCGGGCCACAGCCAGTCCGCAGCAGGTACGTGGCGAACGAGCCGACCGCAAGCCCGTAGCGGCCATCCCGGAAGCGTCAGCGCACGCCGCGAACGACTGCCCCGAACCTGTTACTGCAAGGTTTCCTTGGCAGCCACCGGCAACGGCAGGGGAAGGACAGCCACGCCCTCCTCCAGAAGCTCCATCGCTTCTTCGGCCGTGGCCTGGCCACGAATACCGCGTTCGGGCGCCTCGCCGTGGTGGATGCGCCGGGCTTCCTGCGCGAAAGCGTCGCCCACGTCTTCCGTGTTCTTCGCAATGTGCCGCGCTAACCGCAACCACGCGGCGTGCAGCGCCTGGGGCAACGCGGCCGCCTCGCCGTGCCCGATTGAACCGACGGCTGCTGACGCAGGGGCTTGCGCGGATCCAGCAGCGCGGCCGACATCAGCGTCAGCGTTCACATGCTGGCTTGCATCACGCCCGGGATGAACTGCCGCGGGCGGACGCGCACCCAGGTTCAGCCTGGGTGCGCTCAGTCGCTTGTGAACCTGGTGGTCATTGCACAAGGGGCATTGCACCAGTTCACGCTGCTTTTGCGACTGGAAGTCAGCCTCGGAGCCAAACCAGCCCTCAAAGACATGACCTTGGCTGCACTGGAGATCGAGAACCTTCATGGCGGGCGGGAGCCTGGCGTGCCGGACGGTGCGAGACTAACCGTGGCGGCGCAGAAGGTATCGGTACACAAACCCGGGAAACGCGAGTGTCAGGAACAGGGTGCCGGTGACCGCATAGAACTCCCAGCCCTGGGGCGCGATCTGCCCTGCACGGCGCTCCAGCAGCAACGCGAACCCGCCAACCAGCAGATACAGCACCAACAGTTCGGCCAGTCGGACCACCAGCTTTTTCTGCGGGACGGCCAAGGGCCCGACCACCAGCCAGCGATGGTTGATAAACGGCAGGTTCGCAGCAATCAGCGCGGCGATGATCACCAGCCAGACGGACGCAGTCAGAGACATGGGAGTGCAGGTCCGAAAGCAGGACAAGAAAGAGGCATCGGCAGCAGGACGGGCGCGGCGGCCATGAAGCCGTTCAAAGCACGCCCCGCCGCTGCTCAGCTATGCAGCCGGAACCGGCAGCGCAAACCCGGATAGCGTCGAAAAGCGCGCAGCGCATGCGGATCAGACCGTCAGGTTGCCAGAGCGCGGACCACCGCATCGGCGCACAGCGACATCAGGCCACCGGGCAGCAGGCCGAGGCCCAGTACCAGGGCACCGTTGATGCTCAGCACCACCCGCACATCCAGGGGCGCAGAGACGTGTGTGACCGTCAGCGGAGGATCAAAGTACATGACCTTCACCACGCGCAGATAGTAGAAAGCGCCGATGAGCGACATGATCACCGCAAACACCGCGAGCGCAATGTACAGGCCCTGGCCAGAAGCAATGAGCGCCTGCAAAACCGCCAGCTTGGCGTAGAAACCCACCAGCGGGGGAATACCGGCCATCGAGAAAAGACAGACCGCCATCACGCCTGCGTACAGCGGGCTGCGCTGGTTCAGACCGGCAAGGTCAGAGATCTCTTCGCTTTCAAAACCTTCGCGCGCCAGCAACAGAATCACGCCGAAGGCCGCCAGCGCGGTCAGCACGTAACTGATGACATAGAACATGGACGCGCTGTAGGCATTCTCGACCGCCGTAGCGTCCACATTGCCGTTGATCACACCCGACATCAGACCCAGCAGCACAAAGCCCATCTGCGAGATCGTGGAGTACGCCAGCATGCGCTTGAGGTTGGTTTGCGCAATCGCGGCAAGATTACCCACCAGCAGCGAACCGATCGCAAGCACCCCAAGCATCTGCTGCCAGTCGATCGCCAGCGGGAGCAGGCCATCGACCAGAAGGCGGATCGTGATCGCAAACGCAGCCAGCTTGGGCGCACTGCCAATCATCAGCGTGGCAGAGGTCGGCGCGCCCTGGTAGACGTCAGGTACCCACATGTGGAAAGGAACCACGCCCAGCTTGAACGCCAGACCCGCGACCACAAACACCAGGCCGAACACCAGTACCTGATGGCGGATCTGACCGGAATTGACGGCCTTGAACACCTGCCCGATGTCGAGCGAACCCGTGGCACCGTAGATCATCGACAGGCCGTACAGCAGGAAGCCGCTGGCCATGGCGCCCAGTACAAAGTACTTCATGGCCGCCTCGGTGGCGGTGGCGTTGTCGCGGCGCAGCGCCACCAGCGCGTAGCTCGACAGCGTCATCAGCTCCAGCCCCAGGTAGATCACCAGGAAGTTGTTCCCGGAGATCATGATGAACATGCCCAGCAGGGCAAACATCGAAAGGGTGAACAGCTCACCGCCGTGCATCATCTGGCGGTCGGCTGCGTAGGGGCGGCTGTAAACCAGCGTCACCATCACGGCAATGGTGGCAAAACACTTGAGCCAGTTGCCCATGGCGTCGCTCACCACCATGTTGCCAAAGCCGTAGAACGTGTTGCCGCTGGTGGCGTACATCGCCTGCAGGGCGGCGACCACCGCCAGCGTGAGCATGGTGAGCACATAGGTGCCCGTGCGGTACTTGCTCTGAACGCCCAGGTCGACCAGCGCAATCACGCAAGCCATGGTCAACAGCACGATCTCGGGGTAAATCGCAAGCCAGCTGATGTTGTCAATCATCTCGAATCTCTCAGTTCAGTCTGGTCTGGTCAGTTCAGCTTGGTCAGCGCGACATGCTTGAGCAGCTCGGCCACCGAGGTATCCATCACGTCCGTGAAGGGGCGTGGGTACAGGCCCATGGCCAGCACGGCAATGCCCAGAAGCGACAGCACGAGGAATTCGCGGCTGTTGATGTCGGTCAGGCCCTTCACGTTGTCGTTGCCCACGGGGCCCAGGTACACACGCTTGAACATCCACAGCGTGTAGGCCGCGCCGAAGATGAGGGCCGTAGCGGCTGCAAAGCCGATCCAGAAGTTGGCCTTGACGGCACCCAGGATCACCATCCATTCGCCCACAAAACCGGCCGTGCCCGGCAGGCCGCAGTTGGCCATGGCAAACAGCAATGCAAAGGCCGTGAAGTTGGGCATGGTATTGACCACGCCACCGTACGCTGCGATTTCACGCGAGTGCACCCGGTCGTACAGCACACCGATCGACAGGAACATCGCGCCAGAGACAAAACCGTGCGCAATCATCTGCACCAGGCCGCCGGATACGCCGAGGTCGTTGAAGATGAAAAAGCCCAGCGTGACGAAACCCATGTGCGCCACAGACGAGTAAGCCACCAGCTTCTTCATGTCCTTCTGGACCATGGCCACCAGGCCCACGTAAATCACGGCCACCAGCGACAGCGCAATCATGAGCCAGGCCCATTCGCGAGCGGCATCGGGAGCGATGGGCATTGAAAACCGCAGGAAACCGTATGCACCCAGCTTCAGCATGATGGCGGCCAGCACAGCCGAACCACCGGTAGGCGCTTCGACGTGCACGTCAGGCAGCCAGGTGTGCACGGGCCACATCGGCACCTTGACGGCGAACGCAGCGAAGAAAGCGAAGAACAGCAGGGTCTGCGCAGTGCTCCCCAGTGGCAACTGGTGCCAGGTGGCAATGTCGAAGCTGCCGCCCGACTGGTTGTACAGGTAGATGAGCGCGATCAGCATCAGCAGCGAGCCCAGCAGCGTATACAGGAAGAACTTGAACGCCGCGTAGATCTTGTTGGGGCCGCCCCAGATGCCGATGATCAGGTACATCGGAATCAGCGTGGCCTCGAAGAAGACGTAGAACAGGATTCCGTCAAGCGCGCTGAACACGCCAATCATCAGACCCGACAGGATCAGGAACGCGCCCATGTACTGGTTCACACGCTCGGTGATGGATTCCCACGAGGCGATGACCACGATGACCGTGATGAATGCCGTCAGCGGCACGAACCAGAAGGAAATGCCGTCGACCCCCAGGTGGTAGTTGACGTTGAACCGCTCAATCCACGCAGCCTTTTCCACGAACTGCATGGCTGCAGTTCCAAGCTGGAAGCCGTCGTACAGCGGCAGCGTGACCAGGAAGCCGATCAGGGCACCGAGCAGTGCAAGCCAGCGCACCGCACGGGCGTGCTCATCCCGCCCCAGAGCGAGCAGCACCGTACCGAAAGCGATCGGCGTCCAGATGGCAAGACTCAACAGACCCATTTGTTGTTTTCCTTATTTGATGAGCTGCACCAGGGCATCGCCCCAGACGAACCACGTCATCAGGGCGAACACGCCGAGAATCATTACCAGCGCGTAATGGAACACGAAGCCGGACTGGATCCAGCGCACTGCGCCAGAAATGCCGCGCACCAGTTTCCAGGAACCGTTGACCAGTGCACCGTCGATGATGGCCTGATCGCCGCCCTTCCACAGACCGACACCCAGTGCGCGCGCACCGCGCGCCAGGATGTTCTCGTTGATCCAGTCAAGGTAGTACTTGTTTTCCAGCAACGTGTAGATGGGCTGAACGCGCGCCTTGATGGCGGCCGGCAGCGCCGGGTTGACCATGTACATGTAGTACGAAGCCACCACACCAGCAAGGGCCAGCCAGAACGGTGCGGTCTGCAAGCCGTGCAAGGCCATGCCCACGGGGCCGTGGAAGATTTCGGCGAGCTTGGTCATGGCGGGGTGCTTGGCCGCATCCACAAAGATCACGTCCTTGAAGAAGTCACCAAACAGCATGGGCTGGATGAACATGAAGCCGACGACGACCGACGGAATGGCCAGCAAAACCAGCGGCACCGTGACCACCCAGGGCGACTCGTGGGGCTCGTGATGGTGGTGATCGTCATGACCGTGGTGGTCGTCGTGGTGCGCATCCGGATTCTGGTCAAAGCGTTCCTTGCCGTGGAAAACAAGGAAGTACATCCGGAACGAATAGAACGCCGTGATGAAAACGCCTGCCAGCACGGCAAAGTACGCAAAACCAGCGGCTGGCAGATTGCTGAAATGCACGGCCTCAATGATGCTGTCCTTGGAGTAGAAACCCGAGAACAGTGGCGTGCCAATCAGTGCCAGCGAACCCAGCAGCGAGGTGATCCAGGTGATCGGCATGTACTTGCGCACGCCGCCCATCCAGCGGATGTCCTGGTTGTGGTGCAGACCCATGATGACGGAGCCCGCAGCAAGAAACAGCAGCGCCTTGAAGAATGCGTGCGTCATGAGGTGGAACACGGCCACCGAATAGGCCGAGGCGCCCAGGGCGACCGTCATGTACCCCAGCTGGGACAGCGTGGAATAGGCCACCACGCGCTTGATGTCGTTCTGGATGATGCCGAGGAAACCCATGAACAGCGCCGTGATGGCACCGATCACCAGGATGAAGTTCAAAGCGGTATCCGACATCTCGAACAGCGGCGACATGCGTGCCACCATGAAGATGCCAGCCGTCACCATGGTCGCCGCGTGAATCAGGGCCGAGATGGGGGTCGGGCCTTCCATCGAATCGGGCAGCCAGACATGCAGCGGGAACTGTGCGCTCTTGCCCATCGCGCCGATGAACAGGCAGATGCAGATCACCGTGATCAGCATCCAGTCGGTACCCGGGAACGCCATGCCGCCCAGCTCACCCGACTTGGCAAACACTTCGCTGTAGTTCAGCGTGCCAGCATACGCCGCAATAAGGCCGATGCCCAGGATGAACCCGAAGTCACCGACGCGGTTCACCAGGAACGCCTTCATGTTCGCGAAAATCGCTGTAGGCTTGTTGAACCAGAAGCCGATCAGCAGGTACGACACCAGGCCCACAGCTTCCCAGCCAAAGAACAGCTGCAGCAGGTTGTTGCTCATGACCAGCATGAGCATCGAGAACGTGAACAGGGAGATGTAGGCAAAAAAGCGGTTGTAGCCTTCGTCCTCTTCCATGTAGCCGATGGTGTAGATGTGAACCATCAGCGATACGAAGGTCACCACCACCATCATCATCGCGGTGAGGCTGTCGACCAGGAAGCCGACCTCCATCTTCAGGCCGCCAACGACCATCCAGGTGTAGAGGGTTTCATTGAAGTAGGCACCGTCGACGGCGACGCTCTTGAGCGTCATGGCGGACAGTACAAACGACACCAGCACGCCAAGAATCGTCAGCGTATGGCTGAGCCGGCGGCCAATCCAGTTACCGCCGAATGTGGTGCCGAAAACGCCGGCCAGCAGCGCGCCTGCCAGCGGGGCCAGCGGAACCGCCAGAAGCGTTGATGCAGAGAGGGTTTGACTCATTCTTGAGGACCTTGCGAATACCGGTAGCTCATCAACCCTTGAGGGTGTTGAGGTCTTCAGCGTTGATGCTGGTCTTGTTGCGGAACAGCAGCACCAGGATGGCAAGCCCGATGGCCGACTCGGCCGCAGCCACCGTCAGGATGAAGAACACGAACACCTGCCCGTGCATGTCACCGAGGTAGTACGAAAACGCCACGAAATTCATGTTGACCGCCAGCAGCATCAGCTCGATGGCCATCAGCAACACGATCAGGTTCTTGCGATTGAGGAAGATGCCGATCACGGACAGCGCAAACAGCATCGCACCCAGCGACAGGAAATGGCCCAGTGTCAACGTCATGCCTTCTTCTCCTCGGCTGCAGCCGCTGCAGGCTCTTCAGGAAGCGGCTTTTGCGTGGCGGCAACTTTCACCACCGCCAGGCGATCTGCGGCGCGCACGCGGATCTGTGCCGACGGATTGATCGCCTTGCTGTCCTTGCGCTGGCGGAGCGTGAGCGCAATGGCTGCAATCATCGCCACCAGCAGGATCACGGCTGCAATTTCAACCGGGTAGAGGTATTCGGTGTAAAGCAATTTGCCCAGCGACTTTGTGTTGGAGTACTGAACAGCCTGCCCCGCTGCGTCGAGCACTGGCGCCAGCGCCTTCGGCTCTTCCATGCCGCGGAAACCGCCCATCAGCACAGCTGCCATTTCCAGAGCGATCAGCGCACCTACGGTGGCCGCCAGCGGGAAGTGTTTCCAGAATCCCTTGCGGACGGTGTCGACATGGATATCGAGCATCATCACCACAAAAAGGAAAAGCACCATCACCGCGCCCAGGTACACCAGCACCAGCGCCATGGCCAAGAACTCCGCCTTCAGCAACAGCCAGACAGCGGCAGCCTGCGAGAACGCAAGGATGAGATAGAGCACTGCGTGCACAGGATTGCGCGCAGTGATCACCCGGAAGGCTGCAAACAGCAGCACAACCGAGAAGAGGTAGAAGAAACCAGTCTTGGCGTCCATGAATCGGGTCTTTATAGAAGTTCTGGCAGGAAGGCAGTACCAGATACCGCTCAGCGGTACTTGGCGTCCGCAGCCTTGGCGGCAGCGATCTCGCCTTCATACCGGTCGCCCACAGCCAGCAACATTTCCTTCGTGAAGTACAGGTCGCCCCGCTTTTCGCCGTGGTACTCAAGGATCTGCGTTTCAACGATCGAATCCACCGGACAGCTTTCTTCACAGAACCCGCAGAAGATGCACTTTGTCAGGTCGATGTCGTAGCGCGTGGTGCGGCGTGAGCCGTCTTCGCGCACATCAGATTCGATGGTGATTGCCAGTGCCGGGCACACGGCTTCACACAACTTGCAGGCAATGCAGCGCTCCTCGCCGTTTTCATAGCGGCGCAAGGCGTGCAGACCACGAAAACGAGGAGAAAGCGGCGTCTTCTCTTCCGGGAACTGGACGGTCACCTTCCGACGGAAAGCATAACGGCCAGTCAGGGCCATACCCTTGAGCAACTCCACGAGCATGAAGCTCTTGAAGAAGTCCTTCAGCGAGAAGGGAGCAGCAGCAGCAACAGCAGTCATTTCGCGTTCCGCCTATTTCCAGATATTCCAGGGCGACAGCAGCCACCCACCGACAAAGAGCAAATACACCAGCGTGACCGGGATGAAGATCTTCCAGCCCAGACGCATGATCTGGTCATACCGGAAGCGAGGGAAAGTCGCCCGGATCCAGATGAACATGGAAACCACCAAGAACGTCTTCAGACCCAGCCAGATCCAGCCTGGAATCCAGTTGAAGAATACGCTGTCGATCGGAGGCAACCAGCCGCCCAGGAACATGATCGCCGCAAGAATGGACACCAGCCACATGCTGGCGTACTCGGCCAGGAAGAAGATGGCAAAGCCCATGCCCGAGTACTCGACCATGTGGCCGGCCACGATTTCAGCTTCGCCTTCGACCACGTCGAACGGATGGCGGTTCGTTTCAGCGACGCCCGAGATCAGGTAAACCAGGAAGATGGGCAGCAGAGGCAGCCAGTTCCAGGACAGGAATGTGAGGCCGTTGTCAGCCGCCATGCCCCGGCCCTGACTCATCACGATCTCGGTCAGGTTCATGCTGCCCGACACCATGATCACGACGAGGAAGCAGAAACCCATGGCGATTTCGTAGCTCACCATCTGCGCCGAAGCCCGCAGCGCGCCAAGAAACGCGTACTTCGAGTTGGAGGCCCAGCCTGCAATGATCACGCCATAGACCTCGATCGAGGTGATGGCCATGACCAGCAGCAGCCCTGCGTTGACGTTGGCCAACGCCACGTCGGGTCCAAACGGAATCACTACCCAGGCTGCCAGCGCAGGCATGATCGCCATGACCGGGCCGAGCACGAACAGACCCTTGCTGGCCGCGGCAGGCTGAATGATTTCCTTCGTCAGCAGCTTGAGCGCATCGGCAATGGGCTGAAGCAACCCGAACGGACCTACGCGATTGGGACCATGGCGGACCTGCATGAAACCCAGCAGTTTCCGCTCCCAGAGGGTCAGGTAGGCCACAGCGCCCATCAGCGGCGCAAGAATGCACACGATCTTGAGCAAAATCCAGATCACTGGCCATGCCATGGCAGACCACCAACCGTAGGGGAGGAGAGTCAGACCACCGTTGTACAGCGCGTCAATCATGCGGCCACTCCTTCATGGGCCAGGCGGGCATCCGCCGTCAGTTGCAGCGAGGGGGAACGGCGCACCAGACCATCAAGTTGATAAATGGACGCCACCACCGGGTCGGTCGAGGTACCTGTAGCGGCAAGTGCGGCAGCGCTGACGGCGTTGGACAGCTGGTCGGCGGGGATGTGCGTGACAGAACCAGCAGCCGCATTGGTGGCGCGCGCCAGGACATCGGTTGATGTCTCGAAATCAAAACCGGCCACACCCAGCAGGTTGGCGAGTACACGCAGGACCTTCCAAGCAGGACGCGTTTCGCCCAGCGGACGCACGACGGCGTGAAAGCTCTGCAAACGCCCTTCGGCATTTGCGAAGGTACCCGAAGTCTCGGTGAACGGGGCAATCGGCAGCAGCACGTCGCTGAATTCGAGGTTGCACTTGAACGGGCTCAACGTGACCACCATCTCGGCGCCGGACAGCGCTTGAATGGACTGCTGGCCAGCGGCCGAATCCGCTACCGGCTCGGTGTTGAGCAGCAGCGCGGCCTTGAGCCCTCCTGCCAGCATCTGGCCGGCGTTCAGGCCACCGTTCACGGGATAGGCACCAGCAAACTGTGCGCCGACGGTATTGGCAGCTTCGGTGAGGAAACCCACCGTGGCACCCGTCTGGTTACCGATCCAGTTGGCGAGCGCGAGCAGCTCGCTGGCATGCGCATGGTGCGCCGCAGCGTTGCCTAGCAACACAGCCTTGCGCTCACCACCCAGCAAAGACCGGGCAATCGCCAGCGCACTTTCATCGCTGGCAGGTGCGCCCGCAGGAGCTGCAACGCCCTTTTCTTGTGCGACTGCAGAGGCGATGGCACCCAGCGTAGAGAGCCACTGCGCCGCGGGCTTTACCAGCGAGCCATGAAGTGACATCGCCCAGTCGGGCTCATGCGCGCCGATGGCTGAAACTTGTGCACCATGGCGGACCGCCTGGCGCACGCGCAGCGCAAACAGGGGATGGTCCTTCCGGAGGTTGGAGCCGATGACCAGTGCGCGCTGCAGGGTGGACAACGATGCAATCGAGGTTCCGAGCCAACGAACGCCTTGCGGCGCTGCAAACTCTGCGTTGCGAAGGCGGTAGTCAATGTTGTCGCTGCCAAGGCCGCGCACCAGCGAAGCGGCCAGGTACAGCTCTTCCAGCGTGCTGTGCGGACTCACCAGCGCGCCGATGCTCTGTGCGCCGTGGTCGTTCTTGATGTTCTTGAGGCCGTTGGCGACGTACTCCAGCGCCGTCTGCCAGTCCACTTCCTTCCACACCCCGCCCTGCTTGAGCATGGGCTGGGTCAGGCGGTCGTCGCTGCTCAGGGCCTCGTACGAAAATCGGTCACGGTCCGCAATCCAGCATTCGTTCACGGCTTCGTTTTCAAACGGAAGCACGCGCAAAACCTTGTGGTTCTTGACCTGGACAATCAGGTTCGCGCCCGTGGAGTCGTGGGGGCTAACTGAGCGGCGGCGGGACAGCTCCCACGTACGCGCGCTGTAGCGGAAAGGCTTGCTGGTCAGCGCACCCACCGGGCAAATGTCGATCATGTTGCCCGACAGTTCAGAGTCCACCGTGTCACCGGCAACCGTCGTGATCTCGGAATGTTCACCGCGGTGAATCATGCCCAGCTCCATCACACCGGCCACTTCCTGGCCAAAGCGTACACAGCGGGTGCAATGAATGCAGCGGCTCATCTCCTGCATGGAGATCAGCGGGCCAACGTCCTTGTTCAGGACGACGCGCTTTTCCTCGGCATATCGCGATGCAGAGCCGCCGTAACCGACGGCCAGATCCTGCAGCTGACACTCGCCGCCCTGATCGCAAATGGGGCAATCCAGCGGGTGATTGATCAGCAGGAACTCCATCACGGACTGCTGAGCCTTGATGGCCTTTTCGCTCTTCGTACGGACGATCATCCCCTGCGTCACGGGCGTGGCGCAGGCGGGCATGGGCTTCGGAGCCTTCTCCACCTCAACCAGGCACATGCGGCAGTTGGCAGCGATGGAGAGCTTCTTGTGATAGCAGAAGTGGGGAATGTAGGTGCCGGCCTTTTCGGCTGCGTGCATCACCATGCAGCCTTCGGCGACTTCCACTTTCTGACCGTCAAGTTCTATTTCAACCATATGTTTTCCCGCGATCAGACGGAGGCCGCTGTGCGCGACGCCCCACTCTGGATCATTGCCTCGAACTCGGGGCGGAAGTGCTTGATCATTGCGCGGACCGGCATGGCGGCAGCATCGCCCAGTGCGCAAATCGTGCGGCCCTGGATGTTGTCAGCCACCGAGTTGAGCAGATCCAGATCGGCATCGCGTCCGTGACCGTGTTTGATGCGGTCGATCACCCGCCACATCCAGCCCGTACCTTCACGGCATGGCGTGCACTGGCCACAGGACTCGTGCATGTAGAAGTACGAAAGCCGCAACAGGCTCTCCACCATGCAACGCGAGTCGTCCATCACGATGACCGCGCCAGAACCGAGCATGGAGCCGGCCTTGGCGATGGAGTCATAGTCCATCGTGCATTCCATGATGATGGAAGCAGGCAACACGGGCGAAGACGATCCGCCGGGGATCACAGCCTTCAGCTGGCGCCCCTTGCGCACACCACCGGCCAGTTCCAGCAGCTTGGAGAACGGGGTGCCCAATGGAACTTCGTAGTTGCCGGGCTTCTCGACGTCACCGGACACCGAGAAAATTTTCGTACCGCCGTTATTGGGCTTGCCGCAGGCAAGGTACGCAGCGCCGCCATTGCGGATGATCCACGGTACCGCGGCAAACGTTTCGGTGTTATTGATCGTGGTCGGCTTGCCGTAGAGCCCGAAGCTGGCCGGGAAAGGCGGCTTGAAACGGGGCTGTCCCTTCTTGCCTTCCAGCGACTCCAGCAAAGCGGTTTCCTCACCGCAGATGTAGGCGCCAAAACCATGTGCGGCGTGCAGCTGGAAGCTGAAGTTGCTGCCCAAAATTTTGTCGCCCAGGTAGCCCGCAGCGCGAGCCTCTTCCAGCGCCTCTTCAAACCGGTCATAGGTCTGAAAGATTTCGCCGTGGATGTAGTTGTAACCCACCGAAATGCCCATCGCGTAGGCTGCGATGATCATCCCTTCGATCACGATATGCGGGTTGAACTGCAGGATGTCTCGGTCCTTGCAGGTACCCGGCTCGCCCTCATCGGAATTGCAGACCAAGTACTTTTGCCCTGGGAATGAGCGGGGCATGAAGCTCCACTTGAGACCAGTCGGAAAACCTGCGCCGCCACGACCACGGAGACCCGATTCCTTGACGGTGGCAATCACCTGGTCCTGCGTCAGACCTTCGGCGCCATCAAGGCCAAGAATACGGCGAAGCGCCTGATAGCCACCCCGAGCCTCGTAGTCCTTGATGCTCCAGTTCGTTCCATCAAGGCCCGCATAAATCTGCGGCTCGATATGGCGGTCATGAAAACAGGTCTGGACGCCTGTCGCCTGGAACTGCGAAAGAATCTGTGCTGCGGTGGTGGTCATCACTCGCCCTTTGCCTGGGTCGACGAAACAGCTTCGAGGCTGCCACGAAGCCCGTCAATGAGTTGGTCCAGCTTGTCGCTATCCATGAAACTGCACATTGCGCGGTCGTTCACGAGCATGACGGGCGCATCAGCACAGGCGCCCAGACACTCCGACTGCTGAAGTGTGAACAGGCCGTCGGCGGTCGTTTCACCGGCAGAAATGCCGAGCTTGTGCTCAAGATGGTGCAGCGCTTTTTGACCGTCACGCAACTGGCACGGCAGGTTGGTGCAGACGTTCAGCTTGAACGCGCCCACCGGCCGCTGGTTGTACATGTTGTAAAACGTCGTGACTTCGCGCACGGCGATCTGCGGCATGCCCAGATATTCGGCGATCACGGCTTCGCTTTCGGTGCTGACGGAGCCTTGTTCCTGCTGGACGATGGCCAGACAAGCCATGACCGCCGACTGTTTCTGGTCGGCTGGGTACTTGGCGACCTCACGGGCAAAGCGCGCGCGCGTGGCTTCGGTAATCATCGGTCAATCTCTCCGAACACGATATCCATGGTGCCAATGATGGCCACGGCATCCGCGATCATGTGACCGCGTGCCATTTCGTCAAGCGTCGCCAGATGAGCGAAACCGGGCGCGCGGATCTTCAGACGGTAGGGCTTGTTGGCGCCATCGCTCACGATGTAGATGCCAAACTCGCCCTTGGGATGCTCGACGGCCGCATATGCCTCGCCTTCGGGCACGCGGAAGCCTTCTGTGAAGAGCTTGAAATGGTGGATCAGCTCCTCCATGTTTGCCTTCATCGATTCGCGGGCTGGTGGAGCGATTTTGTGGTTGTCGGTGATGACCGGGCCGGGGTGAGCGCGCAGCCAGTCCACGCATTGCTTGATGATGCGGTTCGATTCGCGCATTTCCTGCACGCGCACCAAATAGCGGTCGTAGCAGTCGCCAGTCTTGCCCACGGGCACGTCGAAGTCGACGCGGTCGTACACATCGTAGGGCTGGGTCTTGCGCAGGTCCCATGCGATGCCCGAGCCCCGAAGCATCGGACCCGTCATGCCGAGATTCAGTGCGCGTTCAGGTGGCACCACGCCGATGCCCACCGTACGCTGCTTCCAGATGCGGTTATCCGTCAGCAGGGTTTCGTATTCGTCCACGCAGGCGGGGAAACGGCGCGTGAAATCGTCGATGAAATCCAGCAGCGAACCCTGGCGATTCTGATTCATCACCTCCAGCGCCTTGGCGTTTTTGATCTTGCTGACCTTGTACTGCGGCATGCTGTCCGGTAGGTCGCGGTACACGCCGCCCGGGCGGAAATAGGCGGCATGCATGCGCGCGCCCGAAACCGCTTCGTACATATCGAACAGGTCTTCGCGCTCGCGGAAGGTGTAGATCAGGATCGTGGAACTGCCGCAATCGTTGCCGTGCGAACCCAGCCACATGAGGTGGTTCAGCAGCCGCGTGATTTCCGAAAACATGACGCGGATGTACTGGGCACGCTCGGGCACTTCCAGCCCCAGCAGCTTTTCGATGGCCAGGCAGTACGCATGCTCGTTGCACATCATGGACACGTAGTCCAGACGGTCCATGTACGGCAACGACTGGATGTACGTCTTGTGCTCCGCCAGCTTTTCGGTGGCACGGTGGAGCAGACCGATGTGCGGGTCTGCACGCTGCACCACTTCGCCGTCGAGCTCCAGCACAAGGCGCAGCACGCCGTGAGCGGCTGGATGCTGCGGCCCGAAGTTCAGGGAATAGTTCTTGATTTCAGCCATGATGGATCACATGAGGCGCGAGGCGACTCAGTGCAGGCCTCCATATTTTTCTTCACGGATGATGCGCGGGGTGATTTCACGAGGCTCAATGGAAACCGGCTCGTACACCACGCGCTTTTGCTCGGCGTCGTAGCGCATTTCGACATGGCCCGACAAGGGGAAGTCCTTGCGGAACGGGTGCCCGATGAAACCGTAGTCGGTCAGGATGCGGCGCAGGTCGTTGTGACCATCGAAAACGATGCCAAAGAGGTCGAATGCCTCGCGCTCGTACCAGTTGGCCGAGTTCCACAGCTCTGACACTGAAGGCACCATGGGGAAGTCATCATCGGCGCAGAACACCTTGACGCGAACGCGCTGATTGAGGCTCACCGACAAGAGATGCGACACCACGCAATAGCGAGCACCCTCATTGGGCACATCTCCGTACGAGGAGTAATCAACGCCACACAGGTCAACGAGCTGCTCGAAACGGCAGCCTTCAGCATCGCGCAGGAGCTGCATGGCTTCCAGGTAATCCGACACCGCGACCACCACCGTCACTTCATCGAGGGCCACGTTGATTTCGCGACACCGGGAGCCCAGCGCAGCGGCGATGTTGTCCTTGAGCTTTTCAGGCCGAATGGCATATGCAGACATGGTCAACCCTTCAGACACGCGCAATGGTGTTGGTACGGCGGATCTTCTGCTGCAACTGGATGATCCCGTAGATCAGCGCTTCAGCCGTGGGTGGACAACCGGGCACGTACACGTCCACCGGGACAATACGGTCACAGCCGCGGACCACCGAGTAGCTGTAGTGGTAATAGCCACCACCGTTGGCACAGGAACCCATGGACAGAACCCAGCGGGGCTCGGACATCTGGTCGTACACCTTGCGCAAGGCGGGCGCCATCTTGTTGCAAAGCGTGCCCGCCACGATCATCAGATCGGACTGACGGGGACTGGCGCGGAACACCTCTGCACCAAAGCGGCCGATGTCATAACGAGCAGCGGCTGCGTGCATCATTTCGACCGCACAGCACGCCAGACCAAAAGTCATTGGCCAAAGCGAGCCAGTCTTGGCCCAGTTCACCACGGAGTCGTAACTCGTGGTGATGAAGCCTTCCTTCATCACGCCTTCAATCATTGCATCATCCTTGTTGCAGCCTGCTCATTCCCAATCGAGGGCGCCCTTTTTCCACTCGTAGGCGAAACCGACGACCAGAATGGCCAGGAAAATGACCACCGCCACAAAGCCGGTCATGCCAACTTCATGGAGGGCGATTGCCCAGGGAAACAGAAAGGCGATTTCGAGATCGAAAAGAATGAAGAGAATGGCCACCAGGTAGTAGCGCACGTCAAACTTCATGCGAGCGTCTTCGAAGGCTTCGAAGCCGCATTCGTAAGGGGAGTTTTTGGCGTCATCCGGCCGGTTGGGACCGAGGATGTAACCCAGGGCCAGTGGGACAACGCCAACGGCGATGCCAACCAAGATGAACAAAAGGACGGGGAGGTACTGATCGAGGTTCATCTTGAGGATGTGCTCACCGCTGTGGACTGACCCGTCAGACCCCTTGTGCGGGGCGTGCGGGCTGTCCTTTGTTTGGTGCCGTCGGCGAGACTCGAACTCGCACAGCTTTCGCCACTACCCCCTCAAGATAGCGTGTCTACCAATTTCACCACGACGGCTGATTTTTGTATCTGGATGGCATGAGGACCTTGCGGTTTTGGCTTTCCAGACAATCCGGAATTCTACTCCGGAAAAACCCTGCTCCGGTTCGGAGCAGGCAATTTTGTAAAGTTTATTTGGTCGGAATCTGCGCCGCACCGGATGCCGGTGCAGCAGGCGCAATGGCCGCATCCGATGCCGGAGCGCCCGCTGCGGGAGCGACCGCCGCAGGCGTGTCAAGCACGCTACCCGAACCAGCCGGGCGCGCATTCCCGAAGTAAGCCAGGGCCAGGGTCGCCACAAAGAAGACGGCTGCCAGGACAGCCGTTGTACGCGAGAGGAAGTTCGCACTGCCGCTTGCACCAAAAAGGCTACCCGAACTGCCGCTGCCAAAAGCCGCACCCATGTCTGCACCCTTGCCATGCTGGATGAGGATCAGACCAATCATCCCGAGGGCGGTCAACATCTGGACGGCCAACACCACATTCACGATCACGTTCATTCTCTGTTCACTCCTGATTGAATAATTTGTGCAGCGCTCGACTCAACGCGCTGCATGGATGATCTGCAGAAAGTCTGGGGCCTTCAGCGACGCTCCGCCGACCAGCCCACCATCAATGTCCGCCTGAGCCAGCAACTGTGCCGCGTTGGTCGCGTTCATGCTTCCGCCGTACAGAAGGCGAATGCGGTCTGCTTGCTCGCTCGCAGCTGCAAGCTGCGTTCGCAGCACGGCGTGAACCGCCTGCGCCTGCTCAGGCGATGCCGTACGGCCGGTACCGATAGCCCAGACAGGCTCGTAAGCCACCACGATTTCGCTGATGCAATGCCCATTAAGGTGAATAACCGCCGCGAGCTGGCGCTTGACCACAGCCTCGGTCTCACCAGCCTCACGCTCGCCCAGCGTCTCGCCTACGCAGACGATGGGCGTGATACCCGCCGCCAGTGCACGTTGCGCCTTCTGGGCCACATCGGCGTCTGATTCGTGGTGATACTGGCGACGCTCGGAGTGACCCACCAGCACATAGCGGACACCCAATTCCCTGAGCATCGATGCTGATACTTCGCCGGTGTAGGCGCCAGAGTCATGTGCCGAAACGTCCTGCGCAGCAACGGCGATTGCCGAACCGGACGCCAGCGATTGAACCTGCGCCAGGTAAGGAGCGGGTACTGCCACTGCGACATCGCACTGTGCGTCGGCCATACCGGCAGCGATGGCTGCGAGCAATGCCTGATTGGCAGCCAGGCTGCCGTTCATCTTCCAGTTACCTGCTATGAGTTTTCTCTTCTTGGACTGCATGGTTGACTGCGTGGCGATTACCACGTCAAAACGATCTTGCCGATATGCTGACCGGACTCCATGAGGACATGGGCCTGAGCGGCGTCTGCCGCTGCAAACGTGCTGTGAATCACTGGCTTTATCGCACCTGAAGCGAGCAGGGGCCATACACGCTCGCGCAGCGCGCGTGCGATGGCACCCTTGAACGCGACCGGACGCGGACGCAGCGTTGAACCCGTGATGGTGAGGCGGCGACGCAGCACGAGGCCTGCATTGAAACCGCTCTGGATACCGCCCTGGACCGCGATGATCACTATGCGACCATCTTCGGCAAGGCACTCCACCTCGCGAGCAACGTAGTCACCACCGACCATGTCGAGCACCACATCGACACCCTTACCGGCTGTGATGCGTTGCACCTCGGACACGAAGTCCTGAGCTTTGTAGTTGATGGCGTGGTGAGCACCCATCGACAGGCAGGCAGAGCACTTGGCATCGTTGCCGGCGGTAACGATCACCGTAGCACCGAAAGCCCGCGCCAACTGGATCGCCGTCACGCCAATGCCACTGGTGCCGCCCTGAATCAGCAGAGTCTCCCCGGGCTGCAGCCGGGCGCGATCGAACACATTGCTCCACACCGTGAAAAACGTCTCAGGCAGGGAGGCCGCTTCAACGTCACTCAGCCCGTCAGGCACAGGAAGACACTGGACAACCGGGGCCACACACCACTGCGCATAGCCACCGCCCGCCACCAGTGCACATACTCGGTCACCAATGCGAAACCCCGCCTCCGCCATTGCAGCCGCATTGCCCGCCTCAATGACGCCCGCGACCTCCAGACCCGGCAGGTCGGATGTGCCAGGCGGCGGGGCATAGTGCCCCAAACGCTGCAGCACATCCGGGCGATTGATGCCACTCGCGCTGACGCAGATGAGCAACTCGCCTGCACCCGCCTGCGGCACCGGCCGCTCGCCCAAACGCAGGACGTCGGGGGCACCAAACGAAGTGATTTCTACCGCGCGCATGTGGTCGTTCATGGGTTTTTGGGGTGATATTGCTGAAAGGTGCTTAAAACATAAGCACCTGCAGCTATCAATTCAATAGCAAATGCCAAGAAACCCCTGAGGCCTGGTCAACCAGCCATCTGGTCGGACGAGCCACCGGGCGGCGTTGCCTGCTGCTGCTGCTGCTGCTCGGCAGGCTGACGCTCGCGACCATGGTCACGGCGTGGCTCACGATCGCCGCGCTCGGCGGGTGCCGGACGATCGCTTGCGCCCGCTGGACGGTCAGCCAGCACCTTCATCGAGAGCTTGACACGACCCTTTTCGTCGGTTTCCATGACCTTAACCTTCACGATCTGGCCTTCGGCCAGGTAGTCAGACACCTTCTCGACGCGTTCGTGCGCGATCTGGCTGATGTGCAGAAGGCCATCCTTGCCCGGCAGCAGGTTGATCAGTGCGCCGAAATCAAGGATCTTCGTCACTGGGCCTTCATAGATCTTGCCGATCTCGACTTCGGCAGTGATCTGCTCAATGCGGCGCTTGGCTTCATCCGCCTTGGCGTTGTCCGTCGCGGCGATGGTGATGGTGCCGTCTTCCTCGATGTTGATCTGGCAACCGGTTTCCTCGGTCAGCGCACGGATGACCGAGCCGCCCTTGCCGATCACGTCACGGATCTTCTCGGGGTTGATCTTCATCGTGTACAGCTTGGGCGCGAAGTTCGAGACCTCCGTCTTGGCTTCGCCCATTGCTTCCTGCATCTTGCCGAGGATGTGGATGCGGGCTTCCTTGGCCTGGGCCAGTGCCACCTGCATGATTTCCTTGGTGATACCCTGGATCTTGATGTCCATCTGCAGCGCAGTGATACCTGCGGTGGTCCCGGCCACCTTGAAGTCCATGTCACCCAGGTGATCTTCGTCACCCAGGATGTCGGTCAGCACGGCAAAGCGGTTGGCGTCCTTGATCAGACCCATCGCAATACCTGCAACGTGTGCCTTCATCGGCACGCCAGCGTCCATCAGCGACAGGCATCCACCGCAGACCGAAGCCATCGACGACGAGCCGTTGGACTCGGTGATTTCAGACACCACGCGCATGGTGTAAGGAAACTCTTCCTTCGTAGGCAGCACCGCCACCAGTGCACGCTTGGCCAGACGGCCGTGGCCGATTTCGCGGCGCTTGGTCGAGCCCATGCGCCCCACTTCGCCAGTGGCGAAGGGAGGCATGTTGTAGTGCATCATGAAGCGGTCTTCGTACTCACCAGCCAATGCGTCAATTCGCTGTGCATCGCGCTCGGTGCCGAGGGTGGTCACGACCAGCGCCTGGGTTTCGCCGCGGGTAAAGAGCGACGAGCCGTGGGCACGTGGCAGCACGCTGCCGCGGATCTCGATGGGGCGCACCGTACGTGTGTCACGACCGTCGATACGCGGCTCACCGGCCAGGATCTGGCTGCGCACGATGCCAGCTTCGATATCGAACAGCATCCCTTCGACCTTGACCGCATCGAACTCGACACCATCAGCCTTCAGGGTCGACATGACCGACGCATACGCCTCGCGGCAAGCCTGCGTGCGGGCCTGCTTGTTGCGGATCTGGTAGGCAGCACGAAGCTTCTCGTCAGCGAGCGCTACAACCTTGGCGATCAGGGCCTCGTCCTTCGCAGGGGCTTCCCATTGCCACACTGGCTTACCAGCATCACGCACCAGTTCATGGATGGCGTTGATGGCCACATTGCCCTGTTGGTGACCAAACACCACCGCACCCAGCATAACTTCCTCAGACAGCTGCTGAGCTTCAGACTCCACCATCAACACGGCGGCTTCCGTACCGGCCACCACGAGGTCCATCTGCGAATTCTTGCGAGCCGTCTGACCGGGGTTCAGCACGTATTCACCGTTGATGTAACCCACGCGGGCTGCACCGATCGGGCCATTGAACGGAATGCCCGAAATGGCCAAAGCTGCACTGGTAGCAATCAGGGCTGCGATGTCGGCATCTACTTCAGGATTGAGCGAAACCGTGTGGATGACCACATGGACCTCATTGAAGAAACCCTCGGGAAACAGTGGGCGGATCGGGCGGTCGATCAGGCGGCTGGTCAGGGTTTCGTGCTCGCTGGGCTTGGCTTCGCGCTTGAAGAAGCTGCCTGGGATCTTGCCTGCGGCATAAGTCTTCTCGATGTAGTCGACCGTCAGCGGGAAGAAGTCTTGGCCGGGCTTAGCGCCCTTGGATGCCACCACCGTGGCCAGCACGACGGTGTCATCGATGTTGACAAGCACCGCACCAGATGCCTGGCGTGCAATCTCGCCAGTCTCCATGATAACGGTCTTGTCGCCCCATTGGAACGTCTTGCTAACTTTATTGAAAATGCTCATGTTCAGCTCCTTTTTTGATAGCTGGCAGCCTAGTGCCAGCCTGAACTGGAAACGAATTCAGAACACGATGCCATTCCAGTGAAACCATCTGCCACAAGTTGGCGATGACCCCACTGGAATGACACAGCTTCGCTCTGTTTTCCGTCTCCGAAGTAAAAAACGCCTGAGCTAGCGGACTAACCCAGGCGTTTTCGCGTGCAATACAGCTTACTTGCGCAGACCCAGCTTCGCGATCAGCGCGGTGTAGCGGTCAGCGTCCTTGGCCTTCAGGTAGTCCAGCAGCTTGCGACGACGGCTGACCATGCGCAACAGACCACGACGACCGTGGTGGTCTTTGGCGTGGGTCTTGAAGTGGGGGGTCAGTTCGTTGATGCGAGCGGTCAGCAGGGCCACTTGCACTTCTGGGCTACCAGTGTCGTTAGCGGCACGGGCATTGGCCTTGACAACTTCGGCCTTGATGGAGGATGCGATCATTTTTTTCCTTTGAGAGGCCGAGGCAGCGAACGCCGCAGGCCATGGTTTTACTTGCGCAAGCGGCTGGAAAGGCTGTTTGCGTGCGTCTTGCACTGTGCAAAACCTCTTGATTGTACCGCATCCACCTCACCACCCCGGCAGCCGCTTCGCCCTGAAGGCACCTGAGCCACCGGTACCGCCACGATCAAGCACGCGATCGTTATGGATGGACCGCACCCCATAGCGCGGACCCGGTCCAATCGATGAGGCCACCCCCTGTCGCTATCCCACACCAGCCGGACAAAGTAGACTTCGCACACCTAGAGGGGGGCGCCCATGCAACGAGACGGACATCACACCACCGCTGCCGGACTGATCACCAAAACCGTATTGCTCGCCTGCACCGCTCTTGCGGCGATAACGTTGGCGCCCCATGCTACGGCCAAGCCCGGTGACAATCAGGATACGACCACGAGGTCGGCACAGCCTCTCAAGAAAGCGCCACCAACCAAGGTAAAGGCATACAAGAGTTCCTCGGAGGAGACTGAAGCAGAGCGAAGTCGCCGGCTTTACCGAGAATGCAAAGGCATGAATAATGCTGGCGCCTGCAAGGGATACACGCGCAAATAAGAACAGGTCGATGTTCGCTGTCGTGGTCAAAAATCGTCGCTTCCAGCAATACGCGCCACGATCCGCAAGTCCGGACCCAAGCAGTCGATCGATCTGAACTGCAGCGCCTTGCCCTGGGTAAGACTGTCCATTACTCCGAGGTCGGCCATACCGTAGCCACTCCCGAGTAACGTGGGGGCGAGATACACCAGCAACTCGTCCGCCAGGCCACTTTGAATGAAGCCCCCATTCACGCTGCGCCCCGCCTCCACATGGAGTTCGTTAACGCCCCGCCGGGCCAGGTCCGACAACACCGCTTGAAGATCGAGCCCATGCTCAGCGCGCGGAGATGGAATGACCGTAGCACCCCGCTCCTCCAGTTTCCGCCTGCTGTCGCCTGCATCGGCCGGCGATGTGTAGATGTAGTGCTCCCTGCCGGTTGCGAACAGCTTTGCGCTTGACGGGGTTCGGAGCCTGCTGTCGAGGATCACAACATGGGGCTGCCGACCTGAACCCGGCAGACGAACGGTCAGCCGTGGATCGTCAGCCAACACTGTGCCGACGCCCGAAAGGATGGCACATGCACGCGCCCTCCAGGCATGCCCATCGGATCGGGCCGCCTCCGAGGTGATCCATTGGCTGAGGCCATTATCGAGCGCCGACACACCATTGAGTGACGCCGCGATTTTCAGCCGCACCCAAGGGCGCTGACGCACCATGCGGGAAAAGAACCCGATGTTCAGCTCGCGCGCTTCAGCTGCCCGCAACCCGACCACCACCTCGACACCCGCCGCCCGCAGCCTTGCAAAGCCCTGCCCAGCGACGAGCGGATTGGGGTCGCTCACGGCCGCAACGACTCTGCCTATGCCCGCCCGAATCAACGCATCGCAACAGGGGCCGGTTCTGCCAAAGTGTGCGCACGGCTCCAGCGTGACATACGCCGTGGCACCGACAACCGACACACCGCGCGACTGCGCCTCGCGCAGCGCCATTACCTCAGCATGTGCCTGCCCTGCGGGCTGCGTGCTGCCGGCCCCCAGGACATGGCCCTCGGCAGAAACAATGACGCATCCCACACGGGGGTTAGGAGACGAAATACTCATCGCCTCTCGCGCAAAGCGCAAGGCCTCGTCCATCCACCGGACATCATTCGACAGTTCCATCCAGAGATGGTACCCGTCTTGACACTGTTGAGCGGCGTCTCCAGGCCGCTGGACGGCTCTACAGACGAGCACCAGTCTTTATAAAATTCAAGCCATGAGAGCTAATCCCCATCCAATACACGTCCGCTCGCGCGGCACGAGTCCCGACCGCCGGCGTGGCTTCTCGCTTGTAGAAGTGCTCGTCTCTATCGTCGTGCTTTCTTTTGGACTGCTGGGAATGGTGGGGCTGCAAGCGTTTGCACTCCAGTCCAATCGGGAAGCCAAGCAACAAGGGCAGGCCGCAGTCCTCGCCAGAGAGCTCGCCGAAATGATGCGAGGCAACAAGGTGGTCAGCACTGACCCTGACGCTGCAGACAACCCCTACCTGGGCACGTTCGCTGTGGGTGCGCTGACCATGGGCGCGAATGCTGCCTACTGCTCCGGAGCCGGAACTTCGACACCATGCACCACACCGCTGGCGGTAGCCAGGGCCGAGATGACAGACTGGCTAACCCGCGTGGACACAGAACTCCCTGGAGCAAGAGTAAACATATGTTTTGACGCAGCCCCTTACGACAGCGACGGGATGCCGCAATGGACCTGTAACGCAACCGGGGCAAACGAAATTGTGGTGATCAAAATCGGCTGGACTCGCACCTCTACAGACCGGAGAGAAACTGGAGCAGCAGCATTCGAGCGAGCCTCTGACAAGCCCCCAAATGTCATATTCCCTGTCACAGGCGGGAACGCAACGAGCGGAACTTGAAGATGAAAGCTCCCATGACCGGAAGAATGCACATGCCCATTCACCAACAGGGCTTCACCCTGGTGGAGTTGCTCGTCGCCATGACGCTCGGCCTGCTGATAACGTTAGCGGCATCCACCGCTTTATACGTGTCGCGCCAAGGATTTTTTTCAGTAGATGCAGCATCGCAACTGCGTGACAACGCACGCTACGCACAAGACATCATTCAGCGCCTCGGCGTCCAGGCAGGATTCAAGAACGTGTTCTACATGAAGGGGGCTGCCGGCGCCGCCAGTGGGCTCGACCCTAACCCACCCCCCCATGTTTTTGGAATCAATAACCGAAAACGGACCACGTCGTCGGCTTGGGACGCTGGAACAACCTGGGGATCTACCGACCCAGGCATCAATAGCGATATTCTGGTTCTGCGCGCCCAGGTTAGCACGGCAGCCGAGACCTCAGCGGCGTCGGATGGCACCATGATCGACTGTCTCGGTGTGGCTCCGACAGCGATCCCGACAAGCCGTGACGACAGATTCATCAGCATTCTTCACGTCCAAGCGTCGTCTGACGGTGAGCCCGCACTAGTATGTACGAGAGAGCTCGCGGCGGGCGGATTTGAAGTCCAGCCCTTGGTCCAGGGAGTGGAGACATTCCAAGTGCTCTACGGCGTAGATAACGTAGTCCCAGGCACCGCTCCATCGGGAACGACCGACTCCATTCCAGAGCGATACCTCCGTGCCGACCAATTGACCGTATCCGGAAATGATGTCGCCACCTATGCAAACTGGAGACGCGTACGCAGCGTACGAATCGGAATGGTCCTGCGATCAAAGCCAGGTTCTGCAGCAGACCTGCAAACGCAGGTTTTCTACCCCCTAGGGACAAGCAAAAATGCCGCCACAGGCATCATCGGCTCGGCCTTTGCCAATGCAACGAATGATCCGGGAACCGAGTTCACTGCGCCAGCAGACGGAAGGGTTCGCCAAACCCTGACCTTCACGGTGCACTTGCGTAATTTCCAAGAACTCGAGACAAACTGACATGACGCATGCACCAGAGACGCTCCGGATGAAATACCAGCACGTCCGCATACGACCTCAGACGGGGGCATCACTGATTGTGGTGATGCTGATCCTGGTAGTTGTTTCGATACTTGGCGTCAGCGGTATACAGATTGCCATGATGGGCGAACGCGGAACAAGAAACGACCGCGACCAACAAGTGGCGTGGCAAGCGGCAGAAGCAGCCCTGATCGACGCAGAATTCGACATCGAGGGATTGCCCGCTGCCTCAACGACAAAACGCAACGTCATTTTTAAGTCTGAAGACACAGATATCGCGAAGTTCGAGACGGATTGCGGAGCCAGCGGACAGAGTAGAGGTCTGTGCGCGCTCAACGCAACCGGAAAACCTGCGTGGCTGACAGTGAACTTCACTACTACCGGTAATAGTGCTCCCACCGTGCAGTTCGGCACCTTCACGGGTCGTGCATTTCCATCTGGAACCAAGGGCGTCCAACCCTCGAGGCCTCCACGTTATGTCATTGAGCCGATTCCAGATCCACTGGTATCAAGAACGAAACCACAGCCAAGGTATGTGTACCGCGTGACAGCGATGGGTTTTGGCCCCAATCCGGAAAGTCAAGCAGTGGTCCAAATGATTTACCGCAATTGAGAAAATTATGAACCAAGCAAACTCAAGCACACACTCCCGACTGCGTCGTGTGGGCGCGGCAATTGCGGCAACTTTACCGTCAACACCTGTCGGTTGGTTTGGCTGGACTGCTTTGCCGGTCGCCATCGTAGTTTCGTTCGTAGCTTTCAGCCAGTCGACACCGCCCGCATTCCCAGCGGTCAATCTCGCGAACGAGCCACTCTACGCGGCCACCAATGTGGACAAACCCACCCTCGCCCTTGCCTTGTCGGTGGAATTCCCGACGGTGGGTGCGCAATACTTGGACGGCACGTACAGTAGTGCAAATGAATACCTTGGGTATTATGACGCCGAGTCTTGCTATAACTATAATAATGCGCCAACCGAGACCGCGACCAGCCCCCTCACTACGGCTGATTACAAGCGGTTTGATCGCTCAGGGCCTGCGACCAACCGGAGGTGTGCCGACGCCTTTAGCGGCAACTTTCTCAACTGGGCATCGAGCTCTGCGATTGACATGCTCCGCCTTGCCCTGTCGGGTGGGGATCGCTACATTGACACGCCAGATTTGACCATTCTCCAACGGGCCGTGATTCCCAACGGAGACCCGATCTGCATGTGGAACTCAGGGAACTTCCCTTCCAAACAGCTTTTGGCAAGCGGCGGTGGAGCAGGCTCGTATTGGGGAGCAATTCCCACCGCCATGATTACGCAAGCGAATGGCAATGACATCTGGGTTGCAAATACCCTGAATAGAATTTACTTCAAAGCGGGGGGAACAGCTGATGGGGGATGTAACAACACAGGCACTTATACCCTTGGTGGTCCGGTGACCGGTAATCAGATGGAATCCCCCATCCGTAGCGCAACAGCACTGCCTTCGAGCGGCATGACGCAGTGCATTGCCGGCGAAACAGGAACATGTAATTTCACAGGGATCAAGGAAGTCTGGTACGGAGCTGGCACCGGCTGGAGAGTGGCAGCCGCGAACAACGGCGTTAACTGTACCGGGGGGTGCAATGCCGTTTTCGGTGATCCTGCCCCAGGCGTAGCAAAAAGGGTTTTTTACCGAGATTACACGGGTACATGGACCCCTCCAACGGGTGGTACTCTCAACAGCGACGGATTTTTCTACTCCCGCGTTCAAGTCTGCAATTTCAACACTGGCGGCACCCTGCAAGATGTTCGGGACTATGGTTTGTGCAAACAATATCCAAATGGCAAGTACAAACCGGTTGGCGTGATCCAGAAGTACAGTGACCAGATGCGATTGGCCGCTTTCGGCTACCTGATGGATCAAACGGCGAGTTACAGTGCCGGACGATACGGTGGCGTCCTTCGTGCGCCCATGAAATATGTCGGCACGAAGACTTTTGACATCAACGGCACTGACAACACGCCCAGTGGTGGCAATGCAGCTGCGGAGTGGAATGCTACCACTGGCGTCTTCAATGCGAATCCAGACGGCGATACGACTCAAACCCCTGGTATCAGCGGCGTCATCAACTACCTCAACAAGTTTGGCAGAACGGGGCCGGTCCCGGGCCGTTACAAACGTTTTGACCCCGTAGGCGAACTCCACTATGAAACGCTGCGCTACTTGCAAGGCTTACCCCCGAGTGCTGACGCCATCAGCAATATCACGGCGGCTATGCAGGATGGTTTCCCGGTCTACACGACCTGGAATGATCCTTACGGCAATGGTAGGACGAACGCATCCGACTACTCGTGCGTAAAAAGCAATATCGTAGTGGTAGGCGATGTGAATACCCATGACGGAAATCGACTACCTACTCCAAGCGCTGCAAACAATATTCCTGACATTGCCGCATGGCGGACAATAGCTGACAGATTTGAGCGAAACTCGGGAGGTACATATGTAGACGGGCAAGGGGTTACACGGACGATCGCAAATCCAAATCCTGCCAACACGAACATGCCCACCGGCTCTCAAACCAGCCAGATCATTGGTTCAGCATACTGGTCTCATATCAAGGACATCCGCGGCTCGGACTGGACAGATGCTGACAAAAGAAGGCCTGGATTGCGAGTCAAAACAATTATTTTTGACGTGAACGAAAATGGTGGAGCGACTGACTACGCCACACGGAGTACGCGCAACCAGTTCTTCATGGCTGCCAAATACGGGGGCTTTGAAACTGATCCAGCCAACCAGGGTGGCAGGCCTTATAACACCTATGGAAACCCGTTTAAACGTCAAGATGGAACCAACGATAATGCCGTATGGCGTAAAGCCGCGGCGCCCGGTGATGCCTCCTCTTATTATTTGCAGAGTAACGCCCGTGGTGTTCTGAGCGCCTTCGACGAAATTTTCAGCCGTGCAGCTTCCGCAGCCCGGAGTATTGCGGGCGGCGCGGAATCGGAAAACACCGTGTCATCAAGTACCGCGCGATACACCGCGCGTTTTGACACCAGCAACTGGAGCGGTGATGTCGTCGCTGAGCCAATCAGCGTCAACACCACTACCAATGCACTCGTGGTGGGCGCGCCTACCTGGAGTGCGGCGAATCGCTTGGACACCCGGGCGTCCCCTGCCACTACCCGAAACATCGTGGTGGGCAAGGAAAGCGGGACAGCGAATCCCCCGGCCATGGAGTTCACATGGGGGTCGATTGACACCACGCTGCAAACGCACCTCGGGAAACTGACCCCTACATCGGCGGTGGACACGCTGGGTGAAGACCGACTCAATTACATACGGGGAAGCCGTATCAAAGAGGGGAACCCTTTCCGTGTACGCAGTTCATTGATGGGAGATGTCGTCAACTCAAGCGTCGCCTACTCTGGTCCGCCCAGTCTTGATTTTTCCGGCGCGGGGTACGCGGCTTTCCGGACTGCCAATGCCAGCCGGACACCAGCGGTTTTCGCCGGAGCCAACGATGGCATGCTGCACGCATTCAATGCGACCAACGGGGACGAGCTATTTGGATACATTCCCAGCTGGTTGGGGCCAAAGCTCTCTGCATTGCCGGAACCCGGGTTCGCAACAGCCCATCAAAACTATGTGGACGCACCGATTGCGGTGGGAGAGGCGCAGGTCGCGTCCGCTGGCTTGGCGACTGACTGGAAAACAGTGTTGGTTTCCGGCACCGGCGGTGGCGGCTCCGGGGTGTTCGCTCTGGACGTGACGGATCCGACTGCGTTCAGTGCATCCAAGGTGATGTGGGAGTTCAAGCGAACCGACGACCCGGATATCGGGCAGGTTGTCGGCCAACCCCGCATCATGAAGTTCAAGACCAGCGGTACTGCCAGCACCCCGACCTACCGCTGGTTCGCAGTGGTCGCCAGCGGCGTCAACAATTACGTGCCCGATCTCGGAAACCGCTTCAGTACCAACGGGAAGCCTGCGATATTTTTGCTCGCTCTGGACAAGGCACAAGGTACAGCTTGGGCAGAAGGTACCAACTACTACAAAATCTCTGTGCCTGTGGACGCTACGCTCGCCGGTACCCTTGCACCAGGAGTGATCAACTTCAATGCGCTTTACGGAGGCGCGGGTGAAGTCACAGATATTTATTTCGGCGACATGCACGGTAAGTTCTGGAAGCTGAGTTTTGCGCCAAGCAACGTCGCATTGCCGCCCAGTGACTGGACCATGGACAAGCTGTCTTTCTTCAATAAGGGTACCGCTGCTGCTCCAATCCCCTATCCCATGTTCATTGCGAAAAATGCAGCTGGGACGAGTGTCCAGCCCATTACGGCGGCCCCTACAGTGTTTACGGGCCCAGTGGTGGCAGGACAAGAAACTTTCTATGTGTCGTTTGGCACCGGGAAATATCTGGAACCCTCCGATAACACGTCCACACTGACCAACAGCTTCTACACCATCTATGACAACGGGTCATCGGCGGCAGACTCATCACCAGCTGGTGAGGCGGCCATCAGCGGCCGCGGCAGGCTGGCTGCAGGATCAGTCAACACTACGACAAAGACCATCACGGTGTCGACATTCACCTGGGGGCGCCCTGATTCCAACACCACCACAACCTCCAGGGCTGGCTGGTATTTCGACTTGCCCAGCACCGGTGAGAAGTCAGTCAGCCGTATCCTTGATCTCAGTCCGCGGACTGGTACGTTTAACACGGTGATTCCTGGAGCTGCTGGGAGCACGGCAGGGTCCTGCTCGAACGCCCCGGGCACTGGAAACAGATATGCGATCAATATCCAGACAGGTGGGAGTACATTCGTCACATCGACTTTGGGAATTCCAGGCCCTTCAATCTTCTTCGTCAATTCCGCAGAAACCACTGAAACGAAAAGCGATAGCACGGGCCGACGCATAAGGACGATCGTCAAGCGTGAGATAGCTGATGGGACCGAGGGGTCGGCGCCGGGCAGCACGGTGACCGTCAACGAAACGGTTGGTCGACTTGTATGGCGTCAGATTTATAACTACCAAGACATGAAGAACTAACCACATGCGAAGCCCATATTCCCGGGGGTTCACGTTGATTGAACTCATGATTACAGTGGCTGTGATCGGCATCCTGGGTGCCATAGCTTTCCCCATGTATAACGACGCGGTGCTGAAAGGACGAAGAGCTACCGCCCGCACCGCGCTGACGGAACTCATGCAGCAACAGGAGCGCTACAAAACCCAACGCAACTGCTATATCGGGTTTACAACCAACACCTCGACAGGCGCTGCAACGGCTTCTGCGCCTTCACCCTCCACAGCGTGCGGGGGCGTAACGCCAGGTTCGGTTCCGATGCGAGCCTTTTCGGGCGACACGTTCCAAAACGCTCACTACTTGCTGGAGGCAGGGACGTGCAGCGATGGAGGGAGTGGAACCCTGTCTATCGCCGACTGCGTGCGGGTGACGGCAATACCTCGCAAATCAGACCCGGCAGTGGGTACGCTTTCGCTGACCAGCACAGGGGCAAAGGCTTGTACTGGCACCACTACAAATCCCAGACTTTGCTGGCCCTGAATATGCTTCTGTCTTCTCGCTACCCGCAGTCTGGGTTTACCCTCATTGAATTGATCGTCACCATCGCAATTGCGGTGGTGTTGATGGCCGTTGCAGTGCCTAGTTTTATCGGCTTTCAACGAAATTCAGAACTGACTTCGGTGACCAATTCATTGATTTCTGCAACGAACGCAGCGCGCGCCGAGGCGATGAAGACTGGCATGAATGCCTTTGTGGTGCCTACCGCAAACGGGAATGATTGGAGTGCCGGCTGGGTGGTCTTCGTAGATCGCGACAGAGACAACAGCTACTCTGCAGCATCCGACACTACGGTGTTGGTACAAGGCGCAATCGCAAGCTATCTAAGCATTACAGGAACAGGCAACGCAGCACTATCCACAGCCCCGTACATCATGTTTGATAACTCGGGGTATGCAAAGAGTTATGGCACCACACCAGGCGTGCCGAACCTGACCTTGTCGATTGCGCGAAATGATGTGCCGTCGGCGCAAACTGCCACGGAAACCCGGCGAGTGGTAGTTGCGCGCACCGGGCGCGTCCGCTCTTGCCGCCCAACCTCTTCTACCGACACATCCTGCTCCGCCTCCACCGCCGATTGACATTGCTTTTTGCAAACCCTCAGGTTTGCATGGCGGCCATGTTCAAGTGCAAATCTTCATTGGCACCGAACAAGCGGGATGCACAGTCTCCTGATCCGCGGTGGAGTCAAGCTGTTCCGTTCTTTTCGACGCTCAGCGTCTATCGCGACTGCGAATTGCCCCTCACGGGGCTTTAGGGCCCCTTTCACCAAATATCGGGCCGTTTGCACCAGCGGCCCCAGGCGGTCTGCCTCGCAAGTAAACACTTGCAATAGTTGGGGTACTGCTGCTTTTGACGCCTCGCCGCCCATCCCGACCGACAGCGCTCGCTCAGCGCTTCATTCGTGCATAGGATCCTTGGCGGAAAGCTCTTTCACTATCGGGCGCCACACCACTGCACGGTAGTCAACACATCCGCACCGCGATCAAGTGCCGACAGCTGGCGCGACGTTGGCAGAGCGCGGTCACCGCCGCGCACAAACATGGGTGGACCAACGCTAACTTGGTGCTTGCCTGGCCTGTTCTTTGCTTCACATCGGTGCATAGGCAGTCTGCATGCAAATGCAGCACTCAAAAAATCACCAAAAGCACGCGAGGAATGGCATGGATGCACCTAATCAGGGCACAAACACCCTTTTCATACTTTTAGGCGCCATCATGGTGCTTGCCATGCATGCCGGGTTTGCGTTTCTTGAGCTGGGCACCGTGCGCAAGAAAAACCAGGTCAATGCACTGGTCAAGATCCTTGTCGACTTCTCCGTCTCGACGATCGTCTACTTTGCAGTGGGGTATAGCGTTGCTTACGGCACCCACTTCTTCATCAGTGCCGAATCACTGGTGCAACAAAACGGCTACGCGCTGGTCAAGTTTTTCTTCCTGCTGACGTTCGCAGCCGCCATTCCGGCCATTGTTTCGGGTGGTATTGCCGAGCGCGCCAAGTTCTGGCCTCAGCTGATGGCCACGGCCGTGATCGTGGGGTTCGTGTACCCGTTCTTCGAGGGCATTGCGTGGAACCAGCATTTTGGCGTGCAGGCCTGGATCAAGGCGCTGACCGGAGAAGAGTTTCATGACTTTGCGGGCTCGGTGGTTGTCCACGCCATGGGGGGCTGGATAGCGCTTCCCGCTGTTGTTCTGCTTGGATCACGGGCCAATCGTTACCGCAAGGATGGGGCGATTTCTGCGCACCCTCCGTCAAACATTCCCTTTCTGGCGCTAGGCGCCTGGATCCTGGTCGTGGGCTGGTTCGGCTTTAACGTCATGAGCGCGCAGACGGTCGACAAGATGTCAGGGTTGGTAGCCGTCAATTCGCTGATGGCAATGGTCGGCGGCACCTCGGCAGCACTGGTGTTTGGCAAGAACGACCCCGGGTTCGTGCACAACGGCCCGCTGGCCGGGCTGGTGGCCGTGTGCGCCGGGTCTGACCTGATGCACCCGCTGGGCGCGCTGGCAGTGGGTGCGGTGGCGGGCGCGATCTTTGTGGTGACGTTCACGCTGACGCAAAACCGCTGGAAGATCGACGATGTGCTGGGCGTATGGCCCCTGCATGGCCTGTGCGGCACCTGGGGCGGTCTGGCGGCAGGCATTTTCGGGAGCAAAGCGCTGGGAGGGCTCGGCGGAGTGAGCTTCACGGCACAGCTCATCGGAACTTCGCTCGGCGTCCTGTGGGCAGGTTTTGGCGGTCTCCTGGTCTACGGCCTGCTCAAGTACACCGTGGGCTTGCGGCTCACGCAGGAAGAAGAATTCGACGGTGCTGATCTTTCCGTACACAGAATCAGCGCTACGCCGGATCGTGAAGTGAACTGGTAAACCATGGCGCCGCACGGTTGGCCGGTTCCGGTGCAGGTCCCGGAGCCCGGCACTGCTACGGCCAAGCCATCGGCAAGCCATTCAAAAGGGGCATGAAGCCACGGTGGGCGATGCTGCGTGCGTCCTGGAAAGTCTTGGCAACGGGGGCGTTGCCTCGGCTTGTGCCAGACGGCTCGGCGTCCGACAGTAACCCTGTGCAACCACGGTCACAATCGTGCCATGCTTGCGCGTAACGCCTCCCAGACCCTTCTTGCCTCAGCCGCCCGATACGGCTGGCTCGCCTTGGCGGCCATGATCGCTACAGCGCTGATCACAGGCTGCGCAGGGCTGCCCAAGGATGTGAATCGGCCCGTGTCCGTGGCGCTGGCTTCCCCCGCAGATACCGCTCTGGGTCAGCTCGTCATGGAACGGCGCGCGGCCGACGGAGCGCGGAATCCGTCGGGCTTTCTGCTGCTGAACGGCCCACAGGCGGCCTATGGCAGCAGGCTGGCGCTGGTTGATGCTGCACAGCGAACCCTCGACATCCAGTACTACGCGATCCATGCCGATACCAGCACCGAACGGCTTTTGCTCAGCGTTGTGGATGCCGCACGGCGCGGCGTGCGGGTGCGGGTGCTGCTGGATGACTTACACAGCACGGGCCGCGATGCCCAGGTGATGCGCCTGGCGTTTGTGCCCAACATCGAAATGCGCATGTTCAACCCCCTTACGGGCGCGCGCGCTTCGCAGCTGGGGCGCATGCTGAACGTGGTGACAGACTTCTCGCGCGTGCAGCAGCGCATGCACAACAAGCTTTTCATTGCGGACAACGCGATGGGTGTGACGGGCGGGCGCAACCTGGGGGATGCGTATTTCGGGCACGCCGAAACGGGCAACTTCGTGGATCTGGATGTCCTGGCCGCCGGCCCGGTGGTGCAGGAGCTTTCACGCAGCTTTGACAGCTACTGGAACAACGAGCGTGCCTACCCTGTGCAGGCGCTGGTCACCAGGCAGGAGCTTGATGCAATGCGGGCGCAACTGGCGCCGCGCGATACCGGCGAGCACCACGGGGCAAGCCCTGCGCAAGTTGAGGCGGGGCCCAATACGGGCGTTCTGACGGCGACGACGCCTGCGTCCGGCGATGCCCAGGATGCCGCTGCCCTGCAACGTGCCCGCGTGTGGGACCAGCAACCCATGCAGCTCGCCCAGGCCCGCTTCACATGGGCGCCGGCCGCGGTGCTGGCGGACAAACCCGCAAAGATTCCGACTGACAGCAACACTGCCGGGGCATCCGTCGCCGATGGCACTGCTGACAGCAGCCAGGTCACTGGCAGCGCAGCAGGCGCAGGCCGCCCGGCTGCAGCGCCGGTCAGCGAGGGCATGTTGTCCAGCCCTGGCGCTGCAGCTGGCGTGCCTGTTCTGCAGCAGGTTCCGCCGACTGCCACTGTCGCTACCGGGCCGCCGCCCATGGCCGTTACAACCATGCCGCAAACCGCGTTGCCTGGCCCGGCCCAACGGCTGATGCCGCCCAGACCGGGTCAAGCCACCGATGCGCCATCGTCCCCCAGAGGATCGACACCGGAACCAGCGCAAAACACCGACACCGTCGTGGACGGCCTGTTGCAGCTGATGGGTCAGGCGCGGCGCGATGTGCTCATCGTGTCGCCCTACTTTGTGCCTGGCCCGGACATGAAAAAGGCCTTCGCAGACGCGCGCGCCCGGGGCGTGCGGGTGCGGGTGCTGACCAATTCGCTCGCATCCAACGATGCGCCCATAGCCCACGCAGGCTACGCGCGCCACAGGCCCGATTTGCTGGCGATGGGCGTGGAACTGTTCGAAATGCGCAGCGAATTGCCCGCAGAACTGCGCGGCAGCCTCGGATCCACTGGCAGCATGGGTAGCAGCGGCGGCAGGTCCAAGTCCGATTCCGAAAGCGGCGGGCCCGGTGCGTCACGGGCCATGCTGCACTCAAAGCTGCTGGTGCTGGACGGCAGGCTTTTGGCGGTGGGTTCGATGAATCTCGACATCCGCTCGCAGCGGCAAAACACCGAGATCGCCTTGCTCATCCGCAGCCAGGCCCTGTCTGCCCGCGCCACGGGCCAGATCGAGGCAGCCCTGAAAACGGCCGCCTGGCGGGTGGAGCTGGACCCCACCGGAAACCGGCTGGTGTGGCGGGCGCCTGAAGGCAGCGGACGCGATGACACGACCACCGAGCCCGATGCAAGCGTGCCACTGCGGTTGATGCTGATGCTGCTCGGCCCGCTGGCACCGGATCACCTGCTGTAGCCTGCCGCCACACCGCCAACGCGGCATACCCCGGGCGCCCCACGGCCGGGGGCTGCGTACTCCACAGGCTCAAACCTGCCCCTGCATTCAGGCCTGCTGGGCAGCCACCCACGCGCTGATGACCCGCTGGTCCGTGAGCGTGCGTACCTCCTGATATGCCTGTTCAGCTTCGGGGAATCGGCGCCGCAGCAGGTTCAACCACTGCTTGAGGCGCCCTGCCCGCTGGCGCGGCTCCAGGTCGTCGCACACCAGTTGCCAGAACGCGGCGATGTGCGGCAGCAGGTCGCTCCACACCACCGGTTTCTCATCGCCACGGCCTGCATCCGCGGCCCGGATGGCCAGGGCCAGGCCCGGGTCGGCCACCATGCCGCGGCCCAGCATCAGCGCATCGCAGCCCGATACGGCCCGGCATCGCTGCGCGTCGCCCACCGTCCATATCTCGCCATTGGCCACCACCGGTATGCGCACCGCAGCGCGGATGGCCGGGATGTGCTCCCAATACGCTGGCGGCCGGTAACCATCGGCCTTGGTGCGTGCGTGCACCACCAGTTCCACGGCACCACCCGACTCCATGGCCTGTGCGCACTCACGCATCAGCCCGTGGTCGTTGTAGCCCAGCCGCATCTTGGCCGACACCGGCAGATGCGCAGGCACCGCCCGCCGCACTGCCGCCACCACCACGGCAATGCGCTCAGGCTCCTGCAGCAGCGCAGCGCCGCCGCCATGCCGGTTGACCACCTTGGCGGGGCAGCCGAAATTCAGGTCGATCCCCTCCGGGCCCAGCGTGGCCAGGCGGGCTGCGTTTTCTCCCATGCAAACGGGGTCCGAGCCGAGCAGCTGCGCACGCACAGGCACCCCGGCCAGCGTACGGCTGCCGTTGCGCAGCTCGGGCAGGTAGCGCAGAAACACCTTGTCGGGCAGCAACGTGCCCGTGATGCGGATGAACTCCGAAACGCAGCGGTCTACCCCGCCCACGCGGGTGAGCACGTCGCGCAGCACAAAGTCAAGAAGCCCCTCCATCGGGGCCAGCAGCAGGCTCATGGGTTCCATCCGTCAGAACAACAAGGTGCGGGGCCACCGGGGCAGCGCCAGGCTCACCGACGACAGCAAAAAGGCATTTGACAACCGAAATTGGGCGAAATCGGGCTGTAGTCCTTTGATCATTTTCACCTATAGCTATCAATACGATAGCAATCTCAGGCCGGGCGTATCGGCCAGCGCCGATGGCCGTGGCCCCTCCGGGTATTGTGCTGCAGCCGGTCATCACGGCGTCACGGCATGGCATTGCAATGACAGGCTGCACCCGCCAAGGAACCCGCCATGCTGCTGCAACGCACCGACAAAGCACGACTTGAACTCTCGCCCGGGGTTCGCACCCTGAGCCTGCGCGAGCGATCCCTGCTCTTGCTGGCCGACGGCAAGCCCCTGCAGGACCTGCAGGCCATGTACCACGGCCTGGGTGCCCAGATGGTCGACCAGCTCGTGCACCAGGGCTACCTCAGCAAACCGGCCTCCCGGCAGGCCGACCACCCTTTTGCCGCGCCAGCGAGCGCTACAGCCACGCAGCAGGGCCTGCAGGACATGGCACCCATGCCGATGGCGGCTGCGGAACGCAGCCCCAGCCCACCGCCCAACCCAACGCTGCGGTCCCTGGCAGGCGCGCGCATGTACCTGTTTGACACCTGCGAGCGCCTGTTTGCACGCCGCGATCCGGTGCTGGCCGAGCATTTCCGCAACGCACTGCGCGCGGCCCGCGACGCCACCAGCATGGTGGATGTGGGAGAGGCGATGTTTGAAGAAGTGGCGATGGCTGCCGGTGCCGAACGCGCCGCCACACTGCGCGAACGGCTGGACCAGTTGCTTCCCCGCACCGAGCAGCCGTCACTGCGCCAGCGGGCTGCAGCGGCGGCCAGACACCCGCGGGTACAGGACCACACAGGGGGCGTCATCCACACGCTGCCTGCCAGCCTGGTGGCATGACGTTGCGCAGCGAACACGGCAATCAATGCACGTGAGGGATG
>LNFM01001857.1_pt1 | contig 46207 bp, 43 predicted proteins | sample 596031 | NCBI WGS metagenome assembly LNFM01 (sample SAMN04254537, study PRJNA301005) | activated carbon metagenome | isolation source: dual media filters at the Ann Arbor, Michigan drinking water treatment plant | place: USA: Ann Arbor
GGGAGCGGGTGCACGGCATTGAACTGCGGCAGTCCTGACCGTATGCCGCGGGTGCCGGGGTCGAGCGGGGGCGCCGCCGCGATCCCGGATTGCGCTGCGCTTCATCCGGGCTACGAGAGGCCATGCCCGCGCTGCGTTGTCCTCGCCCGGGGGCGGCGGCAACCCGGGTTCCGCGCGGCGCGCTACACCCGGGCTACACGAAGGCGGCGAACAGGCACTTTTCGAGCAACCAGCGCGATCCGGCCGAATTAAGCCCCCGCTCAAGCCACCGTCTCGTCCATCGCGCGCAGGCGTGAGGCCATGAGCCGGAACAGGCCGAGCGCGAAGAACGGTGTTTGCGCGACCAGGAACAGGAAGCGGTGTTCGTTGATCGCGAGCAGGCGGCAGTTCGAGTAGGCGACGGCCATGGCGCTACGGGGGCGCGATTCGACGAGCGCCATTTCACCGAACACTTCGCCGGCCTTCAGCCGCCACACGTGGCGGTTGTGGACGGTGATGTCGACTTCACCGTCGAGGATCACATAGAGACTGTCGCCGGGATCGCCTTCGCGGTAGATCACCTCGCCGGCGCTGACGGGATAGGCCTGGTCGTCGTTGCGAAACATCGCGGCGAAATCGACGTTCATCTGCATGTCCTCGGTTGAAGAGTCAAATCCGGCGCGCGCTGCCAATGCCGGCCGCGTCCGCCCGCTGCATGTCCGGTTGCCGGAACAGGCTGCGGTCATGCAGATAGGCGTTCATGAAGTCGATCGTATCGGCACCCCAGAACAGTTCTCCATCGACCTCGAAGGTCGGCACGCCCCACACGCCGGCGGCAGCAGCCGCCGCCGTCGCATCCTGCAGGCGCTGCTTGACGGCCGGGTCCTCGATCAGCGGCGTGTCGGCCGCGACGCCGAGGCGCGCGCACAGTGCGGGCCACTCGGCATTCGGGTCGCGCCCTTCGCCCCAGATGAAATCATAGGCCGCCTCGATCGAGGCGCGAGGAGCACCAAGTCCCGTCAACAGGCGCAGCACCTTCAGGGGGTTGAACGGGTGCAGCGGCGGCATCGTGAATGCAATGCCGTTCGCCCGCGCCGTCCACACGCACTGCCGATACGTATGCCGCCGCTTCGCCGGCAACTCCGCCGGCCCCTTGGTCTCCCAGTGCTTCAACAGCCCGGCGAACAACACCGGCCGGTATTCGATCTCGAGCGGCACGGCGATTTTCGCGAACTGCTTCAGATGCAGATACGCATACGGCGAAATGACATCGAAGTACCAGGTGGCGTGGGTCATCGGCAGCATCCCGGGAAAACAGCCGTCAGTTTAAGCGGCGCGGGCGTTTAACCCTATCGACGGGTGATGCGGGTGCCGCGGTGGGCTTCGACTTGCCACCGAGAACACCGAGGAATAAAAGAGAAATTGGACTTTGATGCGATTGAGGCCTGCCGCAGGCCATGCCCACCCGCTGACGCGCCGGGCGACCCTGTCTCAAAGAAATTCCTTTCTCGCCTTTCCCTCGGTGTTCTCGGTGGCAGCATTCATCAGCGCGCCCCCCGGCACTCACGCCAGCTGGAGTGATGGCCGCGGGATCGCCCGCACCGTCTCGTAGGCGCGGGCCGCGCGCAGCACCAGCGCGTCGGCGAACATCGGGCCCACGATCTGCAGCCCGATTGGCAGGCCGTCTGACGTCACACCGCAGGGGATCGTGCACGCCGGCTGCTGCGTCAGGTTGAACGGGTAGCTGAATGGCGTCCAGCCGAGCATGGTCTCGGGCGTCATCGGCACGCTGCCGGCCGGGCGTGCCTCGAAGGCCGGCACGGCAAGCGTCGGCGTCAGCAGCAGATCCCAGTCCTGCATGAACTGGCGCATGTGCGAGCCCAGCAGACCGCGGCGGATGTTCAGCCGTTGCACGTCGAGCGCGCTCAAGCGGCTGCCGAGTTCGGCCTGGGCGTGGAAGTCGGGATCGGTGACGGCCTGCTGCGCCTCGCTCAGCGTGTTCCACAAGGTCCAGGTGCCGAGGAACCACAGGCCCGTGGTGATCTCCAGCGGATCCTCGAAGCCCGGGTCGATGGCTTCCACCGTCGCGCCGAGTCCGGTGAAGCTCGCGGCGGCGGCGGCGCAGGCAGCGGCGATCTCGGGATGCACGTGGCGCGCGTAGCCGAGGGTCGGCGACCACGCGATACGCAGGCCGCGCACGCCGCCGTCGAGCCGGGCGCAATAGTCGGTGTCGTCAGGCGGCAGCGAGGTCCAGTCACGCGCGTCCGGCCGCTTCATCACGTTCATCATCAGCGCCGCGTCGCGCACGCTCATCGTGTGCGGGCCGAGATGGGCAACGGTGCCGAACGGCGACAGCGGAAACGCCGGCACGCGGCCGAAGCTCGGCTTCAGGCCGAAGTTGCCACAGAAGCCGGCCGGGATGCGCACGCTGCCGGCGCCGTCGGTGCCGACCGACAGCGGGCCCATGCCGGCGGCGACCGCCGCGGCCGTGCCGCCCGACGACCCGCCGGCGGTGCGGGTCGGATCCCATGGATTGCGCGTGATGCCTGTCAGCAGCGAGTTCGTCTCGCCCTTGCAGCCGAACTCGGGCGTCGTGGTCTTGCCGAGGAGCACGGCCCCCGCCTCGCGCAGGCGCGCCACCACCGGGGCATCGACGTCCCAGGCCTGGCGCGGGTCTACCGTCCGGCTGCCACGCAGGGTCGGCCAGCCGCGCGTCAGGATGAGGTCCTTGATCGAGGTCGGCACGCCGTCGAGCAGGCCGGCCGGTTCACCACGCTGCCAGCGCTGCTCGCTGTCGCGGGCGGCGGCGAGCGCGGCTTCGGCGTCGACGTGACAGAACGCGTTCAGGCGCGGATTCAGCGTGTCGATGCGCGCGAGCACTGCGCGCGTGGCCTCGACGGGCGAGGTGCTGCCCTGGCGGAACAGGGCGAGCAGTTCAGTGGCGGACAGATCGGCGAGATCGGTGTTCATGGCATGTCCGTGGCTGGGCCCGACATGGGGCGTTGGTAAGGGATTGCTTCTGCTTTTGGCCCTGTATTCATTGAGTTTCTTGCGCGGCGAGCAGGCGGCGGCTCCACGGAATGGTGGTCGCGAGCACGAGCGCCGCGACGGCCGCCGCGCCGGTGACGACCGCGAACAGCGTGGCCAGGCTGAAACTGTCGTAGAGGCTCGCGACCCGCCCGCCGAGATAGTTGCCGACGGCCGCCGCGAGGAACCAGACCCCCATCGTCAGGCTTGCAATGCGGGCCGGGGCAAGCCGGCTCATCGCCGACAGGCCGACGGGGCTCAGGCAGAGTTCGCCGAGCGTGTGCAGGACGTAAGTGGTCACCAACCATCCTGCGCCCACCTTCACGCCCGTGGCGGCGAGCCGGGCGGCGACGATCAGGACCCCGAAGCCGGCCGCCACCAGCACCAGGCCCAGCACGAACTTCGGCACCGGTCCCGGGTTGCGCGGCCCGAGCCACACCCACAGCGCGGCAAAGACCGGTGCCAGCGCAATGATCAGCAGCGGATTGATCGAGTGGAACCAGGTCGCCGGGAACTCGTAGCCCGCGACCATACGGTCGGTGGCGCGTTCGGCGAAGAGGTTCAGCGTCGACCCGCCCTGCTCGAACAGCGACCAGAACACGGCGGCGCCGACGAACAGCAGCAGGATCATCACGAGCCGCTGCCGCTCCTCGACCGTCCAGTGGGCGCCGCGCAGCATCGTCAAGAAGAACGCGGCCGTGACCGCGACGAGCACCAGCGCGAAGGCGTCGCTGAGCGCACCGACGCTGAGCCAGCCGAGGCCCAGTGCGGTGCCGACGGCGAGCAGGCCCAGGGCCCCGAGCGCCAGGCCCCCGGTCAGCACGGCGCGCGCCCTGGCGTCGGCCGGCTGGCCGGCGACCCGCGACGCCGGGCTCAGGCAATCCGCACCGCGGCGATACTGGACGAGGCCGAACCCCATGCCGACCGCCGCCGCCCCGAAGCCGACGTGCCAGACGTGGGACGGCGCGAGACCGAGACCCGCGAGCCATTCCCGGCTCTCGGTGCTCAGCGCGAGCCAGCCGCAGGCGAGCGGCGCGAGGAAAGCGCCCAGATTGATGCCCATGTAGTAGATCGAATAGCCCGCATCGCGACGCGCCTCGTCGCCGACGTAGAGCTGGCCGACCATCGTGCTGATGTTAGGCTTCAGCAGGCCCGTGCCGAGCACGATCAGCGTGAGCCCGACGAAGAAGGTACGCGAGGTCGGCAGCGCGAGACACACGTGCCCGGCGAAAATCAGCACACCGCCCCACCACGTCGCGCGGCGCGGGCCGATGAAGCGGTCTGCGATCCAGCCGCCCGGCAGGCAGGCGAGATAGACGCTGCCGGCATACATGCCGTAGATCGCGCCGGCGTGTGCGGTGTCGAAGGCCAGACCGCCGGCGGCGAGCGGCGCGGTCATGTAGAGGATCAGCAGCCCGCGCATGCCGTAGAAGCTGAAGCGCTCCCACAGCTCGGTGAAGAACAGCGTCGACAGGCCTGCCGGGTGGCCGAAGAATGCGCGCCCGCTCATCGCAGGGCCGACGCCGGACGGAGCGTGGTCGACTGGAGCACTGCTGACACCGTGGCTTTCGCGCCGACGCAGGCGCCCGGGCAATGTAGCAGTGCCGCATCAGAGGCGCACGTCGCAGCCCCGACGGCCAGCGGATGACGCTGGGGCGGGCAGCGGCTAAAGTGCCGGCTTCCGTCACGACAACATCCCTGCCGAGGAGAGCCCGCATGACCGACGCCGTAATCGTATCCACCGCCCGCACCCCGCTCTGCAAGAGCTGGAAGGGCGCGCTCAACATCACCCATGGCGCGACGATGGGCGGCCACGTGATCGCGGCGGCGGTCCAGCGCGCAGGGATCGAGGCCGGCGAAGTCGACGACGTGATCCTCGGCTGCGCGAACCCCGAGGGGGCGACGGGCTGGGACATCGCGCGCCAGGCGGCGCTGCGTGCAGGCATGCCGGTGACGGTGTCGGGCATGACGGTCAACCGCTTCTGTTCGTCGGGCCTGCAGACCGTCGCGCTCGCCGCGCAGCGCATCCTGACCGGCGAGGCCGAGTGCTATGTCGCCGGCGGCGTGGAGTCGATCTCCTGCGTGCAGAATGAAATGAACCGCCACATGTTCGAGGAAGAGTGGCTGAAGGCGAACAAGCCGGCCGTGTACTGGCCGATGCTGATGACCGCCGAGAACGTCGCTAAGCGCTATGGCATCGGCCGCGAAGTGCAGGATCGCTTCGGCGTCGACAGCCAGCAGAAGGCGGCGAAGGCGCGCAGCGAAGGCAAGTTCCTCGATGAAATCGTGCCGATCACGACGAAGATGAAGACGGTCGACAAGGCCACCGGCGCCGAGAGTTTCCGCGAAGTCACCGCGAGCGAAGACGAAGGCATCCGCGCCGACACCACCTATGAAGGCGTTTCGATGATCAAGCCGGCCGTCGAAGGCGGCTGCGTGGCCGCCGGCAACGCGAGCCAGTATTCCGACGGCGCGGCGGTGCAGGTCGTGATGAGCGACAAGATGGCTGCGCGCAAGGGCCTCGCCCCGATGGGCATCTTCCGCGGTTTCGCGGTGGCCGGCTGCGAGCCGGACGAAATGGGCATTGGCCCGGTGTTCGCGATTCCGAAGCTGCTGAAGAACACCGGCATCAAGATGGACGACGTGGGCCTGTGGGAACTGAACGAAGCATTCGCGGTGCAGGTGATCTACTGCCGCGACAAGCTCGGCATTCCGAACGAGCGCCTGAACGTCAACGGCGGCGCGATCGCCGTCGGCCATCCGTACGGCATGACGGGCAGCCGGCTGATCGGGCACGCGCTGATCGAAGGCAAGCGCCGTGGCGTGAAGTATGTCGTCGTGACGATGTGCATCGGCACCGGCATGGGCGCCGCGGGTCTGTTCGAAGTCGCCTGATCGCGGCGCGCTTGCGCACGCTGTCCCCCCGCGCGGCGCCCTCCGGCGTCGCGCGTCAGCCGCCAGCGCCCGGCGCGGGCATGGCATTTCCTGGATGGTGATCACGGGTCTCTTCGCGGCGCGCGCCGGCGTGCTCGAACCGGGCGGCCAACGCAGCGCGATCCTCAAACGCCCGCAGGCACGCGTCCGTGTGACGGTCGACGGCATCGTCGGCGACGAACAGGCGGACCGGCGCTACCACGGTGGCCCGGATCAGGCGCTGCATCAGTTCGCAGTCAGCAGCTATGCCACGATAGTCGACGCCTGGCCCGCCCTCGCCGGCATCGCCGTGCCGGGCAGCATCGGCGAAAATCTGAGTACACCGGATCTCGACGACACACGGGTCTGCATCGGCGACTGCTTCCGGATCGGCGAGGTCGAGGTGCAGGTCACGCAACCGCGACGCCCCTGCACGAAGATCGACGCGCGCTTCGGCGTGCACGGGCTCGCCACCTACGTGTTCGAGCAGCGCATTCCCGGCTGGTATCTGCGCGTGCTGCGCGCCGGCGAGGTGGCGGTCGGCGACACGTTGGCACTGATCGGGCGGCCCAACCCCGAGGTCACGCTCGCGCGGCTGCTTGCGATCACGGCCCAACACCGGCCGGCCAAATCTGACCTGCAACTGCTGATCGACTGCGTCGGCCTCAGCGCAGACTGGAGAAGACGGCTGCGCGAAAGACTGGCGTTCTGACGCTCGCCGATCTTCACCGGCCGTACCTTCGTCTTCACGCGGCAGGCGGCCGCCGCGCCGCGACTTCTCCGCCGTTGAACGGCCAACGCGGGCTTTGACGTGCACGGCGCAGTCGCGCCGGCGCGGGCGAACACGACCCGCAGCCTCCGGATAGATTCGTGTCATGCCGAAATTCCTACCGGGTTTCGAGCGCATTGGGTCCATACTGGGCACAGTCCCGTCGATGGACGACCGCTCACCGGCGAGCACCAGGTGGGGCCCCGGGAGGCCTGCGTAATCGAGAGGTGCGCCGACGGGCTCAAGCGCCGTCGACCTCGTCCCGCGCCGGCAGCCTTGAGCGCCCGCCTTTTTTGCCCACAGGCACCACTGTCTTTGCCCGCTCGCCTGCCTCATTCATGCGCATCGGCGCATGCGACCACGACCCGCGGGAAATTCTTCCAATCGAGGCGAATCGTCCCCCATGAACAGGCGTCAATTTCTGCAGACGGGCACCCTCGCCGCGCTGGCCGCGGGCCTCGGCATCCCTGACCTCGCGAACGCGGCGCCCGAACTTGCCGACCCGCGCCTCTTCTCGATCGACTGGCTCCGCCTGCGCGCGAAACAACTGGCAGGCCATCCGTTTCGTGCCCCCGCCGACAGCCTGCCACCGCCGCTGGATGCGCTGGACTATGACCAGTATCGCGACATCCGCTTTCGGCCGGACGAAGCACTGTGGGGCAATGCGCCGCCGTTCTCGACGCAGCTGTTTCATCGTGGCTTCTACTACCGGACACCCGTGCGCATCTTCGAAGTGATCGCCGACAAGTCACGCGAAGTGAAGTATCGGCCAGCGCTGTTCACGTTCGGCGCCAACGCCTTCGATTCGTCGACGCTCGGCGCCGACACCGGCTTCGCAGGCCTGCGCGTCCACACCGATCTGAACACACCCGGCGTGATGGACGAGCTGCTGGTGTTTCTCGGCGCGAGCTATTTTCGCGCGCTCGCACGGCACACGAACTACGGACTCTCGGCACGCGGGCTCGCGATCGGCACTGCCGCCGAGGAAGGCGAGGAGTTTCCGTATTTTTCGGAGTTCTATCTCGAACGCCCGCAGGACGCGAACAGCCTCGTGATTCACGCGCTGCTCAACAGCCAGAGCGTGACGGGGGTCTATACGTTCACGATCAGGCCCGGCGCCGACACCGTCATCGATGTCGTGATGTCGCTGTACGCGCGCACCGAGATCACGAAGATCGGCATTGCCCCGTTGACCAGCATGTTCTTCTTCGCGGCCAACGACCGCGTCGGCGTCGACGACTTCCGGCCGGCCGTGCACGACTCCGACGGACTGATGATCTGGAACGGATCGGGTGAGTGGATCTGGCGGCCGCTCGTCAATCCGCGGCAACTGCGCGTCAGCACCTTCGTCGATCGCAATCCGAAGGGTTTCGGCCTGCTTCAGCGCAACCGCGCGTTCGCCGACTACCAGGATCTCGAATCGCGCTACGAAACACGCCCGAGCGCCTGGGTGGAGCCGGTTGGTGACTGGGGCGCAGGCGGCGTGATGCTGTTCGAAATCCCGACGACGGAAGAGACCAACGACAACATCGTCGCCTTCTGGCGGCCGGAAACGCCGCTGGCGGCCGGCGCGGAATGGCAGGGCAGCTACCGCCTGCACTGGTGCCTGGATCCCGATATCGGCGCTGAGCGTCCCGCTGCCACGGTCGCCACGCGCATCGGCCAGGGTGGCGAGCCCGGCACACGGCGCTTCGTGCTGGAGTTCGCCGGCGCGTCACTGCCGCGCGATGCGGGCGCCAGCGTTGCCGCGCATGTGACGAGTGCCGGTGCACCGCCGCGGCATGTGGTCTGTCATCTGGACGAGATCACGGGCAGCTGGCGCGTCAGCTTCGATCTGACGCCCGATGGCGCAGCCCCGGTCGAACTGCGTTGCGTGCTGACGCTGGAGGACAAGGCGGTCACCGAGACCTGGAGCTACCAGTGGACGGAGTGAGTCGTACGCGGCTGCGCAGCCTGCGCGCCGTTGCACGCTGGCTGGTGCCGCTGGGTTATCCGGATGCGGCGGCGGCGACCACGCTGGCCGCGAGTCTGTTGCGCGAGGTGCCGCACGACGCCTGGCCAGGCGCTGCCATTGCGCTGGCAGAGCGCCAGTTGGCACAACGGATCATGGCCCTGTTGGCGCGCGATCAGCCGACGGTCGGCGTCACGCCGGCCATGGCCCTCGCGGCCCTGCTGAGCCTCGACGCCGGCCGACACTGGCCGGACGCGCTGTTCGATGACGCATCGCCGCCCGCGCTGATGGCGGCGCTGTGGCAGGCCCTGCCGCTGGCCCTGCCGCCGGCCGCGCCCCTGTCGATGCCGGCCCAGTCGCTGAGGCTCGATAGCCCCGCCGCACCTTGCGCGCCGCTCCAGGCATCGCGGCCCGCGCTGATCCGCGTGTGCGTGTTCGGCGCGACGCTCGTGGCGACCGCCGCCGCCGCGTGGACGATGGCGCGCGTGTTCTCGCCCGGTGGCGTCACGGCAATTGAAACCCTGTTGATCGCGATGTTCGCGCTCAACTTCGTGTGGATTGCGCTGACGTTCTGGACCGGCCTCACCGGCCTGTGTCTGAGCGCGCAGGGCGCCCTGCCGCGGGGCCTCGTGGCGCCTGCGACAGATCTCGCGCTGCCGCGCACCGCGATCCTCATCCCCATCTACAACGAAGATCCGGTGCGCATCTTCGCCGCCGTCGAGGCGATTCACGATTCCCTGCTGGCGAGCGGCCACCTCGACGCGTTCGAGTTCTTCATCCTCAGCGATTCGACACAGCCCGCGGCCTGGATTCGGGAGGAGTCGCTGTGGGATCAGACCCGGCAGCGGCTGGGTGCGACCGGCCGGCTGTTCTACCGGCGACGCTTCGACAACACGGCGCGCAAGGCGGGCAACCTCGCGGAGTTCTGTCAGCGCTGGGGCGGGCACTATGAAGGCATGCTGGTGCTCGATGCGGACAGCCTGATGGAAGGCGCCACGATCGTCAGCATGGTGCGCCTGCTCAGCGCCAATCCGCACGTCGGCCTGCTGCAGACCGTGCCGCTGGTCGTCAACCGCACCACCCTGTTCGCACGCACCCAGCAGTTCGCCGGGCGGCTCTACGGGCCGGTGCTGGCGCGCGGGCTCGCGGCGTGGCACAGCGGCGATGGCAACTACTGGGGGCACAACGCCCTGATCCGCGTGCGGGCATTTGCTGCGCACGCCGGACTGCCGCTGCTGCCCGGCGCCGCGCCCTTCGGCGGCCACGTGCTGAGCCACGACTTCGTGGAAGCGGCCCTGATGCGGCGCGCGGGCTGGGGCATCTACATGCTGAGCGGTCTTCACGGCAGTTACGAGGAAGCGCCCCCCTCGCTGGTCGAACATGCCCAGCGCGATCGCCGCTGGTGTCAGGGCAATCTGCAACACCTGCGCGTCATCGGGGCCAAAGGCCTCCATCCGCTGAGTCGCCTCCATCTGCTGACCGGCATCATGTCCTACCTCTCCTCGCCGCTGTGGCTTGCGTTCCTCGTCGTCGGCGTGATGGCGGCCCTGCAGACGCGTTTCGAACTGCCGCAGTATTTCTTTCCCGATCGCACGCCGTACCCGGTGTGGCATGTGATCGATCCGGAACTCGCAATCCAGCTGTTCGCGGTGACGATGGCCGTACTGCTCGCGCCGAAGCTGTTCGGCTGGCTGGCGGTTGCCATGCGGCCGGCGCACGCCCGCGCGTTCGGAGGCCAGTGGCTGTTGTTGTGCAATATGCTCGTTGAAACGGTGCTGTCGGCGATTACCGCGCCCATCCAGATGCTGTTTCAGTGCCGCTTCGTGCTCGAGGTGCTGCGTGGGCGCGACAGCGGCTGGCAATCACAGCAGCGGGACCAGGCCGGCACTTCGTGGCGCGAAGCGTGGTTGCGACATCGACACCATGCGGTGGCCGGCGTGATGCTCGGCGTCGCGGGCTACGCGGTGGCCCCGTCGCTGGCTGCATGGATGGCACCTGCCCTGCTCGGGATGGTGCTCGCGCCGGTGATTTCACAGATCGGTTCACGGCCGGCCTTCGGCAAAGCCCTGCAGCACCGCGGCGTGCTGCTGGTGCCTGAAGAATTGTCGCTGCCGCCGATCCTCACGGCCGCCAACGCCGCCGCGACGCGGCTGCGATTGCCGTCATGGACGGGGTCGCCGCTGCACGCGGTGCTGGCGGACGCGAAGCTGCTGCGGCTACACCTCGCGCTGCTGTCACAGATCGCGCCGGACGTGGTCACGGCAAACATCGCGCTAGGCCACTATCGCGCACACCGGGCGCAGCGTGGCGCACCGTTGTCGTCGATCATCCCGCCGGCGCTCGAAGGCGCCGCGCTCGCGGACGGCGAAACCCTGCAACGCCTGCGCCAGGTGGGCGGGGTGACCCCGCCGGGTGTCGGGCCGGCGGCCGCGCGGGGGTTGATGACGTCCATCACGCAAGGCAATCCGGCGGCGCCGACCGATGACGGCGGCGGGTCGGTCAGTGAGCGATGTCCAGCCACTGCGCGCACTGCGCCAGGGTGATTCGTCCCGGCAGCGCGGTCGCCGGAGACCAGCCCTCGGCACGGTCCAGCCCGGGGCCGACGGCCAGCGCGCCGGGCACGGCATCGTGCGCGAAGTAGTGACTGCGCGTGACGATCACCGGCACGCCGGCCCCACGACACGCCGCGACGCCCGCCGGTGCATCCTCGACCGCGAGCACCGCTGATCCGGGCAGCCCGAGCGCCGCGAGACAGCGGAGATAGACCTGCGGATCGGGCTTCTTCAGCGGCGCGTCTTCGGCGCACAGCACGGCCGCGAAGCGCGCGCGCCAGGCGTCGCCCAGCGCCATTGCGAGCAGCGCGTCGACATTGCTGCGGCTGGTGGTCGTCGCCACGGCCAGCCGCACGCCGGCGGCCGCGCAGTCGCCCATCAGCTCCCGCACGCCGGCGCGCAATTGCAAAGCGCCGCTGTCGACGAGCCGCGCGTAATGGGTGTTCTTGCAGGCATGCAGTGCCGCGGCCAGCGCTTCGCGCCGCGACTCGTCCGGCGCATCTGCCCGCGTCTCCATGTCGAGCAGCAGCCGCTCGCGGCCCCCGGCCACGCGCAGCAGTTCACCATAGTGATATTCGTCCCAGAACCAGTCGAGGCCGAACTCTGCGAACGCGAGATTGAAGGCGACGCGATGGCCGTCGCGTTCGGTTTCTGCCAGCGTGCCGTCGACGTCCCAGATCAGCGCCTGCAGCTTCAAGCGTAGCGCACCGCCATGTCGGCCAGCGGCACGGTCCTGATGCGCGCCGCGTGACCGGCGCAACCGAACGCCTCGAAGCGCAGTTCGCATATCTTGCGCGCCGCCTTGCGCGCGGCACTCAGGGCTTTGCGCGGATCGAACTCCGACGGATGTTCAGCCAGCAGCTGGCGCATCGCGCCGGTCATGGCCAGACGGATGTCGGTGTCGATGTTGACCTTGCGCACGCCGCTCGCGATGCCGCGCTGGATCTCCTCGACGGGCACACCGTAGGTCTGTTTGATGTCGCCCCCGTAGCGGCGGATGATCTCCAGCCATTCCTGCGGCACGCTCGACGAGCCGTGCATCACCAGATGGGTGTTCGGCACGGCGGCGTGGATTTCGGCGATGCGCCCGATGGCGAGGATGTCGCCGGTCGGCTCCCGCGTGAACTTGTACGCCCCGTGGCTCGTGCCGATCGCTATTGCCAGCGCATCGACGCCGGTGCGCGCCACGAAGTCGCGCGCCTGTTCGGGATCGGTCAACAGCTGATCGTGGCTCAACTGGCCTTCGGCGCCGCTGCCGTCCTCCTCACCTGCCATGCCGCTCTCGAGCGAGCCGAGGCAGCCGAGTTCGCCCTCGACCGACACGCCCACCGCATGCGCCATCGCGCATACGCGGGCGGTCACCTCGAGATTGTAGTCATAGCTCGCCGGTGTCTTCGCATCTTCACGCAGCGACCCGTCCATCATCACGCTGGTGAAACCCGATCGGATCGCCTGCACGCAGACGGCCGGCGAGGCACCGTGATCCTGGTGCAGCACGATCGGGATATCGGGATAGCTCTCGACGGCCGCGAGCACCATGTGCCGCAGGAACGGTTCGCCGGCATAGGCGCGTGCGCCGGCCGACGCCTGCAGAATCACCGGCGACTGCGTCGCCTGCGCGGCCTCCATGATGGCCTGGATTTGTTCGAGGTTGTTGACGTTGAAGGCCGGCACGCCGTAGCCGTGTTCGGCCGCGTGATCGAGGACCTGTCGCAATGCGGTCAGTGCCATGGGGTTCTCCGTGTCGGCTCAGGCGCCGGGTTGTGAGGGAAGCGCGCGCAGCGCGAGGACGTGATCGGCAATCTGGGGCAGGCCGTCGAAAATCCGCGCCGGCTCGGCGTCTTCGATGCGCCGGCCCGCGTTGTAGCCCCACGGCACCGCCCACGCCGCGACGCCCGCATTGCGCGCCGCCTCGACATCGGTCTGAGAATCGCCGACATGGGCGGCGCGCGCTGCCGGCACCTGCAGTTCATCGAGCACGTGCTTCAGCACGCCCGCATGCGGCTTCTTCCACGGCAACGAGTCGCCGCCGATGATCAGCTCGAATGCATCGGCCAGTCCCGTCGCCTCGAGCACGCGACGCGCGTGCGCCAGTTCCTTGTTCGTGACGCACACCACGCGCACGCCCCCCGCCAGCAGACGGTCAAGCGTTGCGCGACAGCCGGGATAGGGCTGCGAGGTCGTGCCGGCCGTCTGGCCGTAATGGCCGTCGAGGCAGTCGAGCACCGCATTCACGTCGGCTGCGCGTGCCGCAGCATCCCCCTCCTCTGCAATGCGCGCGACGAGGCGCCGCATCAGCGCGTGCGCGCCGTCCCCGATCAGCGCCTCGATCTCGGGCAGCGGACGCCGCGCGATCGCGAAATCACCGAGTGTTCGATTGACCGCTTCGGCGATCTCGGCCGCGGTATCGACCAGCGTGCCATCCAGGTCGAAGCTGATGATGTCCATCGTGGTTCCTCGTGCGAAGTTCGTTCAGAGCGTGCCGAGCGCGCGCTTGCGACGTTCCATCATCCGCCAGATGAACGGCGTGAAGATGAGCTGCATCGCCAGCTCCATCTTGCCACCCGGCACGACGATGGTGTTGGCGCGCGACATGAACGAATCGTCGATCATGTTCAGCAGGTACTGGAAGTCGATCCCCTTGGGGTTGGAGAACCGGATCACGACGAAGCTCTCCGACAGCGCCGGGATGTCGCGCGCGATGAACGGGTTGCTGGTGTCGACGCAGGGCACGCGCTGGAAGTTCACGTGGGTGTGGGTGAACTGCGGCACGATGTAGTGCACGTAGTCCGGCATCCGGCGCAGGATCGTGTCGGTGACGGCTTCGGTCGAATAGCCCCGCTTCGACTTGTCGCGCAACAGCTTCTGGATCCACTCGAGATTGATCACGGGCACCACGCCGATCAGCAGATCGGGATGACGCGCAATGTTCACGTCGTCGGTGACGACGGCGCCATGCAGTCCTTCGTAGAACAGCAGATCCGTGTTCGGCGGAATGTCCTCCCACGCCGTGAAGGTGCCGGGCGGCTGTTTGTACGGCGCAGCTTCGTCGTGATCGTGCAGGTAGTGACGGCGCCGGCCGGTGCCGCTGCGACCGTAGCTGTCGAACAGGCCTTCGAGTTCGGCGAACAGGTTGTTCTCGGGGCCGAAGTGGCTGAAGTGCGCGTTGCCGGCGCGCTCGGCTTCGGCCGCCTTCGCCTTCATCTCTTCGCGATCGTAACGATGGAAGCTGTCGCCTTCGATGATCACGGCTTCGACCGATTCGCGGCGGAAGATCTGTTCGAAGGTGCGCGTGACCGATGTCGTGCCGGCACCTGACGAACCCGTGATCGCGATGATGGGATGTTTCTCGGACATGGCGGCGTTCCTGTGCTGGGTTCAGTCGCGAAAGAGGCTGCGCTCGACGAACAGCGGATTCTCGTTGGCGCGGCCGGTGGGTTCGAGATGGTAGCGTTCGATGCGCTCCACTTCATGGCGCGAGCCGAACACGAAGCCGATACGCTGGTGCAGATCGGTCGGCTCGACCTCGAGCACGGCCTGGCGACCCGTGCTCGCGCGCCCGCCGGCCTGCTCGATGATGAAGCCGATTGGATTCGCTTCATAGAGCAGGCGCAGCCGGCCGGGCTTCGCTGCATCGCGATTGTCGCGCGGGTACAGGAAGACGCCGCCGCGCATCAGGATGCGATGGGCTTCGGCGACCAGCGAGGCGATCCACCGCATGTTGAAATCCTTGCCGCGCGGGCCGGCCTTGCCGGCCAGGCATTCATCGACATAACGCTTGACGGGCGGCTCCCAGAAGCGGCTGTTCGAGGTGTTGATGGCGAACTCGCGCGTGTCGGCCGGCACGGTGATGTCCGGATGCGTCAGCTTGAATTCGCCGAGGTTCGGATCGAGCGTGAAGCCGGCCACCCCGTTGCCGACACTCAGCACGAGCATCGTCGTCGGCCCGTAGATCGCGTAGCCCGCCGCGACCTGCTCCGCGCCGGTCTGCAGGAAATCACGCGCCGTCACGGCAGTGCCCGGCGTCGGCGCCCGCAGGATCGAGAAGATGCTGCCCACCGACACGTTGACGTCGATGTTCGACGAGCCGTCGAGGGGGTCGAACACCAGCAGGTATTTGCCGCGCGGATGCTGCGCCGGAATCTGGTACGGGTCGTCCATCTCCTCGGACGCCATGCCGCTCAGATGCCCGGCCCATTCGTTGGTGCGCACGAACATTTCGTTGCTGATGACGTCGAGTTTCTTCTGCACCTCGCCCTGCACGTTGGTGTCACCCGCGACATGGTTGTGGTGCGCGAACATGTCGCCCAGCTCGCCGAAAGCAACGGCCCGCGCAATCGCCTTGCAGGCCAGCGCGACGTCGAGCACCAGCGCATTCAGTTCGCCGCTCGCCTGCGGGAAGCGACGCCGCTGCTCGATCAGGTACTGACTCAGCGTCTGGCGTTTTGACAAGGGCATGGCGGTGCTCCTGCCGGCCTCAGCCGGCGGCGTTGGTGAAGACGCGGCTGGCGAGCAGGTCTTCGGGGAGAATCGTGGTGAGATCCGCGACGTCGAACGCACGGTCACGGTCCGCGAACAGCCGGCTCGCCTGGCGCAGGCGCGCCCGATCGAGCGCGTTGCGGATGCTGCGCGCGTTCGCGAAATGCGGCTGCTGCGCCCGGCGTTCGATGTAGTCGCGGAACACCTCGCGCGCGCCGTCACCGAAATGATAATGCTGTTCGTCGAGCATGCGCTGCGAGATCTGCAGCAGTTCGTCGGGCGAGTAGTCCGGAAACTCCAGATGATGCGCAATCCGTGAACTCAGGCCCGGGTTGGAGCGGAAGAACGTGTCCATGCGGTCTTTGTAGCCTGCCAGGATCACCACGAGATCCGCCCGGTTGTTCTCCATGACCTGCAGCAGGATTTCGATCGCCTCCTGCCCGTAGTCACGCTCGTTCTCGGGACGATACAGGTAGTAGGCCTCGTCGATGAACAGCACGCCGCCCATCGCCTTGTCGAGCACGGCCTTGGTCTTCGGGGCGGTGTGGCCGATGTACTGGCCGACGAGATCGTCGCGCGTCACCGCCACGAGATGGCCTTTGCGCACATAGCCGAGCCGGTGCAGGATTTCCGCCATGCGCAGCGCCACCGTGGTCTTGCCGGTGCCGGGATTGCCGGTGAAGCACATGTGCAGGGAGGGCGCCTGCGCGGTCAGGCTCAGTTGCTGACGCAGGCGGTCGATCACCAGCAGTGCGGCGATGTCGCGCACGCGCTGCTTGACCGGCTTCAGGCCGATCAGATCGCGCTCGAGCTCGTCGAACGTGCTCTCGACCTGGCTGGCGGCGAGCACGTCGTTGACCGTCCGCGGCGGCGCCGTCGCGAGCTCGGGTTCGGGCGTGCGCGGCCCCGATCCCGGGATCGAGTAGGTCGGCGTGCTCACGCGCCGGCTCCGGGCGAGCATTCGTCAGGGCGCATAGCGCTCGCCTTCGGGCCGGTCCGCGGCGTATCCGCGCACGGTATAGCGCATCGAGCGACCATTGATTTCCTGACGCTCGAGGCCGAAGCCGGGCTCGGTCGTCGGGCGGTTCACGATGAAGCTCATGACGATGCTTTCGATGCCCGAAGTCGCGTCGAAGGCCATCAGCCGGATATAGGTCTGCGGGAAGGTCTCGCGGCACGCGCGCATTTCGTTCATCACCCCGGCGGGGTCGGCGAGGTCGAACATCGGCATGCCGTACATTTCCCAGTAGGTGTTGCGCGGGTGCGGGTCGTCGGTGTACTCGACGCTCCACGCGTAGCCGCGCTTCAGGCCGTACTCAATCTGTAACGCGATCTCCGCATCGGTGAGATCCGGCAGGAAGCTGAATTGGCCCTGGGTGATGCGGCCGGTCGGGTTGGTCATCATGGTGCTGCTCTCCTCAGGCCACGGACGGGGTGACGGCGTAATCGCTGGTGTCGGTCGAGGTGTAGTTGAAGGACACGTCCTTCCAGGTGTCGAGCGCCTGCTTCAAGGGCGTGCAGAAGCGCGCCGCCTGCTGCAGGAGGGCCGGCCCCTCGTTCGCGATGTCCTTGCCTTCGTTGCGGGCTTTCACGATCGCTTCGAGCGCGACGCGGTTCGCGACCGCGCCGGCCTGGATGCCCGCCGGGTGACCGATGGTCCCGCCACCGAACTGCAGGACGACGTCGTCGCCGAACAGGTCGATCAGCTGGTGCATCTGGCCGGCATGAATGCCGCCGCTCGCGACGGGCATGACCTTCTTGAGGTCCGCCCAGTCCTGGTCGAAGAACAGGCCGCGCGGCAGATCCTGCTTGGTGAAGGATTCACGGCAGACGTTGTAGTAGCCCTGCACCGTCATCGGGTCGCCCTCGAGCTTGCCGACCGCGGTGCCCGCGTGCAGGTGGTCGACACCGGCGAGGCGCAGCCATTTCGCGATCACGCGGAAGCTCACGCCATGATTGCGCTGGCGCGTGTAGGTGCCATGGCCGGCGCGGTGCATGTGCAGGATCATGTCGTGCTTGCGCGACCAGTTGGCGAGGCTCTGGATCGCACTCCAGCCGACGATGAGGTCGATCATGATGATGACCGAGCCGAGCTCCTTGGCGAATTCCGCGCGCTCGTAGATGTCTTCCATCGTCGCGCCGGTGACATTGAGGTAACTGCCCTTCACCTCGCCGGTCGCCGCGCTCGCCTTGTTGACGCCGTCCATCACGTACAGGAAGCGGTCGCGCCAGTGCATGAAGGGCTGCGAGTTGATGTTCTCGTCGTCCTTCATGAAGTCGAGACCGCCCTTGAGGCCTTCGTAGATCACGCGGCCGTAGTTGCGGCCGGACAGGCCGAGCTTGGGCTTGGTCGTCGCGCCGAGCAGCGGCCGGCCGAATTTGTCGAGGCGCTCGCGCTCGACGATGAGCCCGGTCGGCGGTCCCTTGAACGTCTTGACGTAGGCAACGGGGATGCGGATGTCCTCGAGGCGGGCCGCGGCCAGCGGCTTGAACGAGAACACGTTACCGATGAGGCTCGCCGTCATGTTCGCGATCGAGCCTTCCTCGAACAGCGAGAGGTCGTAGGCGACCCACGCGAAGTGCTGGCCCGGACGCCCCGGCACCGGTTCGACCTTGTAGGCCTTTGCGCGATAGCGGTCGCAGGCGGTCAGGCGGTCGGTCCACACCACGGTCCAGGTCGCCGTGCTCGATTCACCGGCGACCGCCGCCGCGGCCTCGACCGGGTCGACCCCGTCCTGGGGCGTGATGCGGAAGAGACAGATCACGTCCGTGTCCTTCGGCTGGTAGTCGGCGTCCCAGTAACCCATCTGGCGATACTTGAGGACCCCGGCGCGGTAGCGCTCCTTGACGTCCGTGATGGCGCCGCCTTCAAGCTGTGAGTTCACGCTGACCTCCTGGGGTCCTGTCGGATGTGGCAGTGACTGTAGGGAGCCCAATCATTAAGGTAAATTCAGACTTAATAGCCACTGGATTAAATTTTATTTAATCTCTAACGCATGAAGAACCTCTCCGTCCGCCAGTTGCAGCTGTTCGTCGAAGTCGCGCGGCGGCTCAGTTTCGTGCGCGCGGCCGAGGCCCTGCACCTGACGCCGCCCGCCGTCACGATGCAAATCAAGGACCTGGAAGCGGCCGTCGCATTACCGCTGTTCGACCGCCGGGGTCGCAGCGTGTCGTTGACCACCGCCGGGGAATACTTCCTCGTCTATGCCAAACGCGTGCTCGCGACGCTGAAGGATGCCGAGGACGCAATGGCGCGCCTGCGTCGCACGGAAACCGGCCGGCTCGTGATCGGGCTGGTCAGCACCGCGAAATATTTCGTGCCGCGCCTGCTCGCCGAGTTCCGGCTCGAGCATCCCGGTATCGAGGTGCGGCTGCACGTCAGCGGCAACCGTGAACAGCTGGTGACGCTGCTGCAGGAGAACGCCATCGATCTTGCGATCATGGGCCGCCCGCCGAAAGAGCTGGCGACGCGGGCCGAGCCGTTTGCCGCGCATCCGCTGGTGTTCGTCGCGCCGCCGGGCCAGATCCTGATTGCCGACAGCCAGCCGCGCCTGCGCGATCTCGAAGCCTATCCATTCATCGTGCGCGAACCCGGCTCGGGCACGCGCAAGTCGATGGAGGAATTCTTCCGGCAACAGCAGATCGCGCCCCACGTGACGATGGAGATGTCGAGCAACGAAACGATCAAGCAGGCGGTGATGGCCGGCATGGGCCTGAGCTTCCTGTCACTGCATACGCTGGGCCTGGAGCTGCGATCTGGCCTGCTGCGCATCCTCGACATCGAGGGCACACCGATCATGCGCACCTGGAACATCGTGCACCAGCTGTCGAAGACGCTGTCACCCGCCGCGGAGGCATTCCGCTACTTCGTGCTCGAGCGGGCCGAGGCCATGCTGCAGGCCCACGACACTCCGCTGCTGCGACGGGCGGACTGACGCGACGGGCTGCGGATCCGGGATCCAGCGCCGGTCACGCGCGTCAGTGTCGCGTGGCCTGACCGCCCTCCGCGTCGCGCTGACCGGCACGCGCCATCCAGATCTCGGCGGCCTGTCTGACCGCGCTCGCCGCGCCCGGCGTGCGCTCGAGACCGGGATGCTTCAGCAGGTACTTCAACAGGTGCAACAGCGTGCGCTGCTGCGGCTCACACGCTTCTGCCGTGCAGACCGACATCAGTCTGATGACCGAGGCCATCAGGTATTCGAGGCTCGGCGCGTCGGCGCCTTCGGCCGGCGGCTTGCTCATATATGAGTCTCCACGTGCCTATTTATTTGATCATTTTCAGCAACTTATACTTATTTGGCGCAGGCTGTTGATGCATTATTTTGCATATTTCGGCTTTGACAGTGACTGCGCGCACGAGACGCAGAGGCAGAGGAAACGCAGTGTTGAAACCGATGACCGGCCCGGCGCCGTCAACGGCGGCTGAAGCCGCACAGGCCGGCGAACTCGAAGCCGGGCTCGCCACGGCGCTGCGGCTGATGTCGATTTACGTCAACGAGCCTTCGGGTTCGCAGCTGATGACGGTCATGCACTGCCTGCGACGGCTTGCCACGCATGCGTCCCTGGCGACGAACCCCGCGGCCTCGACCGCAGTCGCGCAGGCAACGGCACTGTGGTCCAGCCACATGCTGCAGAGCCGCTCGACCTGCGAGGCCGACCCTCCTTGCGCACCGGGTCGCGATGGCGACCGGCAGGGCGGCCTGCACTGAAATTCACGCCGGGTCTGCGCGGCCCGGTGTCCGCACACGTCGCCAACCCTTGACGGCGCGGCGTCACCCCATGAACACAGGAGGATCGAATGGAATACGCCCAACCCGGCACCCCCGGCGCCAAGGTCGAGTTCAAGCAACGCTATGCAAATTACATCGGCGGCAAGTGGGTGCCCCCGGTCGGCGGCGAATACTTCGACAACGTCACGCCTGTCACCGGCAAAGTGTTCTGCGAAGTGCCGCGCTCGAAAGCCGCTGACATCGAGCTCGCGCTGGACGCCGCGCACGCGGCGAAGACCGCCTGGGGCCGCACCTCCGCCGCCGAGCGCGCCGGTGTGCTGCTGAAAATCGCCGATCGCGTCGAAGGCAGTCTCGAGATGCTCGCGCTTGCCGAGACCTGGGACAACGGCAAACCCGTTCGCGAAACCCTGGTCGCCGATCTGCCGCTCGCCGTCGATCACTTCCGCTACTTCGCCTCGGCGATCCGCGCCCAGGAAGGCAAGCTGTCCGAAATCGATCACGACACCGTCGCCTACCACTTCCATGAGCCGCTGGGCGTCGTCGGTCAGATCATCCCGTGGAATTTTCCGCTGTTGATGGCGGTGTGGAAGCTCGCACCGGCACTGGCGGCCGGCAACTGCGTGGTGATGAAACCGGCTGAACAGACGCCGGTGTCGATCCTCAAGCTGATGGAAGTCATCGGCGATCTGATCCCCTCGGGCGTGGTGAACATCGTCAACGGCTTCGGCGTCGAGGCCGGCAAGCCGCTTGCGCAGAGCCCGCGCATCGCGAAGGTCGCCTTCACCGGCGAGACCACGACGGGCCGGCTCATCATGCAGTACGCGTCCGAGAACATCATTCCGGTGACGCTCGAACTCGGCGGCAAGTCGCCGAACGTGTTCTTCGCCGACGTGTTCGCGAACGACGACGACTTCATGGACAAGGCGCTCGAAGGCTTCACGATGTTCGCGCTGAACCAGGGCGAAGTCTGCACCTGCCCGTCGCGCGCGCTGATCCACGAGTCGATCTACGACCAGTTCCTCGAAAAGGCGACGGCCCGCGTGAAGAAAATCGTGCAGGGCAACCCGCTCGACACCAACACCATGATTGGCGCGCAGGCCTCCAGCGAGCAGATGGAGAAAATCCTCAGCTACGTGCAGATCGGCCAACAGGAAGGCGCGAAATGCCGCACCGGCGGTGACCGCAACACCACGCTCGCCGGCGACCTGAAAGGCGGCTACTACATGCAGCCGACGATCCTCGAAGGTCACAACAAGATGCGCGTGTTCCAGGAGGAAATCTTCGGGCCTGTCGTCGCCGTGACGAAGTTCAAGGACTTCGACGATGCGCTGTCGATCGCCAACGACACGCTCTACGGCCTCGGCGCCGGTGTGTGGTCGCGCGACGGCACCACCGCGTATCGCTTCGGCCGCGGCTGCCAGGCGGGGCGCGTGTGGACGAACTGCTATCACGCCTACCCCGCCCACGCGGCCTTCGGCGGCTACAAGAGTTCGGGCATCGGGCGGGAGACGCACCTGATGATGCTGGGACACTATCAGCAGACCAAGAACCTGCTGGTCAGCTACAGCCCCAAAGCGCTGGGCTTTTTCTGAGGCCTGCCTGATGGACATCCGGCGGGTCATCGCCACCGACGCGGCGCTTGCGCTCATCGCGAAACTCGTGGAGCAGCACGGCCCGCTGATGTTCCACCAGTCCGGCGGCTGCTGTGACGGCAGCGCCCCGATGTGCTATCCGCGCGGCGAGTTCCGCGTTGGCAACAGCGACGTGCACCTGGGCGACATCGGTGACTCTCCGTTCTACATGAGCAGCGCGCAGTTCGAATACTGGAAGCACACGCAACTGATCATCGACGTCGTGCCGGGCCGAGGTGGCATGTTTTCGCTCGAAGGCCCTGAAGGGCTCCGCTTTCTGACGCGCAGCCGGCTGTTCACCGACGAGGAAGTCGGCGCGCTGTCCTGAGCGGCGGTACGGCAGAGCTGCATGCGATTGAACGTCCTGAAGGGTTGGGGTCTGACATGACCCGGCCTCAACGAATACGAAGGCTCGCGCCGTGCCCACGGCGCTCATCAACCAGAGGAGAAGAACATGAATGCACCCACAGGCAAGCTCGCGTCAGTCGAGCAGTTTCTGAAACAGCCACGCAAGCTGCTGATTGGTGGCAAGTGGCAGGAAGCCCGATCGGGCAAGTCTTTCGACGTCTTCAACCCCGCCACCGGCAAGGTCATTGCGTCGGTCGCCGAAGGTGACCAGGCCGACGTCGATTTGGCGGTCAAGGCCGCGCGCGCCGCGTTTCCGGCGTGGGCGAAACTCGTGCCGGCCGCGCGCTCGATGATCCTGTGGAAGATCGCGGAGCTGATCGACAGGCACGCCGACGAACTTGCGCAGCTCGAGACGCTGGACAACGGCAAACCCCTCGGCGAAGCGAAGGCGGTCGATGTCGCGCTCGCGGCGCAGACCTTCCGCTACTACGCGGGCTGGTGCGACAAGCTCGAAGGCGCGACCACCCAGACCAACCTGCCGAACATGCATGCCTACACGCTGCGTGAGCCGGTGGGGGTCTGCGCGCAAATCGTGCCGTGGAATTTCCCGCTGTTGATGGCGTCGTGGAAAATTGCCCCGTGTCTCGCGACGGGCAATGTCTCGATCCTGAAGCCGGCCGAGGAAACGCCGCTGACCGCGCTGCGTCTCGCCGAGCTGATGCTCGAAGCCGGCATTCCGGAAGGCGTGTTCAGCGTGATCCCGGGCTTCGGTCACACGGCCGGCGCTGCGCTGTCGAGCCATCCGGATGTCGACAAGATTGCGTTCACGGGCTCGACCGAAGTCGGCAAGCTGATCGTGCAGGCCGCCTCCGGCAACCTGAAGAAGGTGTCGCTCGAACTCGGCGGCAAGTCGCCGAACATCGTGTTCGCCGACGCCGACATCGATGCCGCGGTCGCGGGCTCCGCGATGGCGATCTTCTTCAACTGCGGCCAGGTCTGCGTGGCTGGTTCGCGCCTCTATGCGGAGAAGAAGATTTTCGATCGCGTCGTCGAAGGCGTGTCCGAATACGCGAGGAACATCAAGGTCGGATCGGGCATGGATCCGACGTCGCAGATGGGCCCGGTGGTCTCCACCACCCAGTTCGAACGCGTGAACAAAATGATCGAGGCGGGCCGCGCCGAGGGCGCCACGATTGCCGCCGGCGGCAAGCCGATGGGCAAGGACGGTTACTTCATCGAGCCGACGGTGCTCGTCGACGTCAACGAGAGCATGCGCGTCGTGCGTGAGGAAATCTTCGGGCCGGTGCTGGTCGCGCAGCCGATCGAGCACATCGACGACATCGCGCGCACCGCGAACGACTCGCCGTATGGCCTCGCCGCGAGTGTGTGGACGAAGGATCTGAGCAAGGCGCACAAGATGGCGGCGGCGCTGAAAGCCGGCACGGTGTGGATCAACACCCACGGCCTGCTCGACACCAACATGCCATTCGGCGGCTACAAACAGTCCGGCTGGGGTCGCGAGTACGGCAAGGAATCGATCGAGCTGTACACGCAGATGAAGTCGGTCTACGCACAGCTCTGATCGGCATTCAGGGCGTTGGAAAGGCGGTGCTTCGGCACCGCTTTTTTTTTGCCACCGAGAACACAGAGAAAGACAAAGTCATTGGGGCGCCACCGAGGGGCCTGCGGCGAGCATGGTGACTGCACCTTGGACTCGCCCGATCAATTCCATTTCTTCTCGGTGTTCTCGGTGTTCTCGGTGTTCTCGGTGGCAAAATCGACCCTAAACAGTGAAAACGGTCGATCCGGTCGTCCGGCGGCCTTCGAGATCGCGATGCGCCTGGGCGGCGTCGCTGAGCGCGTAGGTCTGGTTGACGGCGATCTTCACCGCGCCGCTGGCGACGACATCGAACAGGTCCTGCGCGGTCGCGAGGAGGTCACTGCGCTTCGCCGTGTAGGTGAAGAGCGTCGGGCGCGTGACGAACAGGGAGCCCTTCGCCGCGAGCTGGCCGAGGTCGAGCGGCGGCACGGGGCCGGACGCCTGGCCGAACAGCACCATCATGCCGAGCGGCGCGAGGCAGTCGAGCGACTTCGCGAAGGTGTCGACGCCCACGGAGTCGTACACCACCGGCACCTTGCGTCCGTCGGTGATCTCCATCAGGCGCGCGTGGAAGTCTTCGCGCGTGTAGACGATCGGATGCGTGCAGCCGTTCGCTTGCGCCAGCGCGGCCTTCTCGTCCGTGCTGACGGTGCCGATGACCGTGGCGCCGAGGCTTTTCGCCCACTGGCAGAGAATGAGGCCCACGCCCCCGGCAGCAGCGTGCACGAGAATGGTGTCACCTGGCTGCACGCGATAGGTCCGGCGCAGCAGGTACTGCGCGGTCATGCCCTGCAGCATCATCGCCGCGGCCTGGTCATCGGTGATCGTCGCCGGCAGCGGCACGACGCGATCGGCGGGCAGCACGCGCTGTTCGGCGTAGGCACCCAGCGGGCCGTTCGCATAGGCGATGCGATCGCCGACCTTCAGACCCGCGACGTCCGGCCCCACGGCGTCGACGACACCTGCCGCTTCGAAGCCCGGCACGAAGGGCATCGGCGTCGGGTAGAGGCCGGTGCGGAAATACACGTCGATGTAGTTCAGGCCCACCCGCGTGTGGCGCACGCGGATGTCGCCCGGCCCCGGCGCGCCGACGTCGATGGCCTCCCAACGCAGGACTTCGGGACCGCCCGTCTGGTGAACCCGGATTGCTTGTGTCATGACAGTCTCCGCCGTGGTTGGAAGGCCCGCATTATAGGCAGCGTCAGCCGTCTCCGTCCGCCGGGTACCGCGCCGCTTCGTCATCGTGCTGATGGTCGTGACCGTGCTCGTGATCGTCTTCGTCATGACCCATCGCGGCATCGACCGCGGCGTGACCGATGCGAAACGGAATCTTGACCACTGCAACGGCCGCATCGGTCGTCGCATCGATGATCGTGCCGACACACCCTGACAGCGTCAGGCAGGCGCCGGCGAGCACCAGGATTTTGATTGAATGCATACACCCTCCCCTTGTTGGGGCGGCAGCTAACGGCGGAAGCGCGGCGCGGTCAATGCGCGTGCGCGCGAACTGTGCGGCCTTACCTCAATTCGACCGGCGCGCGACCGCCCCTGCCGGCGACGGCATCGGTACGAGCGAAAACGCGGTCATGAACGCGACGCTGGCGACGGTCGCGCTGCCGATGGCGGCGCCGACGTAGGCGGCGACCGTGAAGGACTGCGTGAGCACCGCGCACAGCAGCCACACGGCGGGCCAGAAGGACGGGATCAGCGCGAGCAGAATCCAGAAGGCCGTCCACGGTGAATCGGCGCGACGGCTGCAGGCCAGCAGCAGCAGCGTCAGCGCGCCGAGCGCGGTCCAGTACATCGCGAGCCCGATCGCGTCAGCGCCCACCTGTGGATGCGAGATGCCGATCAGCACTGCACCGAGCGCGCTCGCCGCCGCGAGCACCTGCGCCGGCAGCGGCACCGCGCGGCGCTCGACGACGGCCGCGAGATCACCCGGCAGACGCCACAGCAGCCACAACACCGGCAGCCCCCACAGCGCGGCCACAGACGGCAGGCGCTCCCCTGCTTCGCGCCAGGCCACGAGCGCGTCAACGCCGAACGGCGCGAGCAGCGCCTCATGCACGATCGCGAGCGCCGCCGTCACGCGCAGCACGGTCAGCGAGCGCGCTGCGAGCGGCAGTGTGCGTGGACGAGCCGGCAGATCGGCATCGCCGACCCGTGCCATCCAGGTCGCCATCAGCAGCACCGTCACGAGGCCCAGAAAGGTCGTCGATCCCTGGTTGACGCCGTGCATGTCGAAGGGCGTGATCATGCCGAACAGCGCCCACTCGACGCGCAGCATCGGCGCCGTCAGCAGGTTCGCCATCATCAACGCCATGAAACCCATGTGCGACCGGAAGTCGCGGCGCCGGATGGCGAGGATCGCGAGCCCGGTCCACGCGAGCGTCGCGAGCGCCAGCGCCCACAGCACGAGGCCGAAGCCGGGGCTGGCATAGATACGGTCGAGCGGCGTCTGCGCGAGATAGGCGATGGAGCCCGTCATCGACGCGATCACCGCCACGATCACGACGGCACCGAGCGCGCGGTGCGCGCGCCGGTGGCGACGCCGCAGCCATGGCACGAACTGCAGCACCGCGAGCCCCATCGCGCCGCCACCGAGCATCGTGTGCAGGCTCAGCGATCCAATCAGATCGCGGTAATGCGGATACATGTCCGCGACGACGGACGCGCGGCCGAAGCTGTAATCCTCACTGGTCAGCAGCGCCTGCAGCGTGGCCCACCAACCCGGGCGGTCGGCGCGCACGGCGACGGTGAATTCGATCGCGGTGAAAGCGAACGCCAGCGTCGCCAGCGCGGCCAGGCTCCACCAGAAGCGCCGCGCACCGGCCGGTGCGGCTTCATCGTTCGCTGCCAACGCATCGGCCACGAGTCCCCCCCGTCATGCTCTTTCGTGCTGGCGCCAGTATGCCCGATTCGCCGCGCTGGGGGCCGTCTGCGCTGGCACCGCGAAGCTGGGAATTTCGTCCGTGCCATTCGGCGGCAAGCCTGTTCACGACGCCGGGGCGGCGCGCTTACCATGCCGCAACACCGAACGGAGGTAGACATGCTGAGCAAAGCACAGATCGACACCCATGCTGCAGCGCTGCACGAACAGGGCTACACGATCGTCGAGGGCGCCGTGGCGCCGGCGCTGGTGGCCGACCTGCGTGCCGCACTCGACGCGGTCGAACAGGCACAGGCGCTCGGCTATGCGGGCTCACGCTTCGAAGGTTATCGCACCGTCCGCATCTACAATCTCCTCGCGCACGGCGAGATCTTCTGGCGCGTGCCGCTGCACGAGCACGTGCTGCCGATCGCCGAGCATTTCCTGGATCCGGAACTGCTGCTGTCGTCGCTGTCGGCGATCACGCTCGGGCCGGGGCAGGAAGCGCAGCCCTTGCACGAGGACACGCAGCAGATCCCGCTCCCGCGGCCGCGCCCGGCGATCGCCCTGAACGCGATGTGGGCGTTGTCCGATTTCACGCGCGCGAACGGCGCGACGCACATCGTGCCGGGCAGCCACCGCTACGACTCGCCCCCGCCCTTCGGCGCGACCGTGCCGACCGTCGCGGCCGAGATGCCGGCCGGCAGCGTGATGCTGTTCGACAGCCAGCTGTGGCATGCCGGCGGCGCCAATACCACCGATCAGCGCCGCTATGCGATGGCCTGCTACTACTGCGTGGGCTGGATGCGCCAGCAGGAGAACCAGCTGCTCGGGGTGCCGACGGACGTCGCCGCGCGGATGCCGCGCCGCCTGCAGGAACTGCTGGGCTACAGCGTGTGGCGCGGCCAGTACGGCCACATCGCCAACCTGGATCCGATCGAGCTGCTCGGCCGCGAGCGCAGTGGACGCATGATCTGGGACGATCGGCGGGTGGCCGAGCTGATGACGGACGCAGGCAGCACACCGGCCGGCTGAACCCGCGGCCAACCGCGCGGTCTTCGGCCGCCGGCTAGCCGGCCTTCGTGCTGTGCATCTGCAACACGCTCGGCGGCGGCGCGAAGGTGTCGGCGCGGGCGATGGCCCAGAACACCGTGAACACCGGCAGGTCAGGCATGCCGTGCAGCAGTTCGCCCGGCTGTGCCCAGCGATGGAGGGCCGCGATCGAGCGGACTTCGGTCGACGACACGCGGCGGATCACGTGTTCCGGCCCGAGCTGCGAGGGATGCTCGAGCCCGGCGGCCGCCAGCAGTTCCTTCAATGCGAGCAGCGTGCCGCGGTGGAACTGGAACACACGCTCGGCCTTGTCCGGCACCACGAGGGCGCGCATGCGCTGCGGATCCTGGGTGGTGACGCCGGTCGGACAATGTCCGGAATGACAGGTCTGCGCCTGCAGGCAGCCGAGCGCGAACATGAAGCCGCGCGCCGCGTTGCACCAGTCGGCGCCCATCGCGATGGTACGCGCCACGTCGAAGGCGGTGACGATCTTGGCCGACGCGCCAATCTTGATCCTGTCGCGCAGGTTCACACCAACCAGCGTGTTGTGAACCAGCATCAGCGCCTCGCGCAGCGGCGCGCCGACGTGATCGGTGAACTCGAGCGGCGCGGCGCCGGTGCCGCCTTCGCCACCGTCGATGACGATGAAGTCGGGCGTGATGTCCGTTTCGAGCATCGCCTTCACGATGCCGAACCATTCCCACGGGTGACCGATCGCGAGCTTGATGCCGACCGGCTTGCCGTCGGCGAGTTCGCGCAGCATGCCGACGAAGCGCATCAGTTCGAGCGGCGTCGAGAACGCCGAATGCCGCGGGGGCGACAGGCAGTCGACCCCTACCGGTACGCCGCGCGCTTCGGCGATCTCGGGCGTCACCTTCGTGCCCGGCAGGATGCCGCCGTGCCCGGGCTTCGCGCCCTGCGAGAGTTTCAGCTCGATCATCTTCACCTGGTCGGAGGCGGCAGTCTCGCGAAAGCGCTCGGCGTTGAAACGCCCGGCGTCGTCGCGGCAACCGAAATAGCCCGAGCCGATTTCCCACACCAGATCGCCGCCGGGCTCGCGGTGATAACGCGAGATCGAGCCTTCGCCGGTGTCGTGGTAGAAACGGCCACGGCGTGCGCCCTCGTTGAGCGCCAGCACCGCGTTCGCCGACAGCGCGCCGAAGCTCATCGCCGAAATATTGAACACGCTCGCCGAGTACGGCCGGGTACAGGCCGGGCCGCCAATCTCGACGCGGAAATCGTGGCTCGGAATGTCCGACGGGCACATCGAGTGATTGATCCACTCGTAGTCCGGCTGGTAGACATCGATCTGCGTGCCGAACGGCCGCTTGTCGGCAACGCCCTTCGCACGCTGGTAGATGATGGTGCGCTGCGCGCGCGAGTAGGGCAGCTCCTCGGTATCCGCTTCGATGAAGTATTGGCGGATCTCCGGTCGGATGTGCTCGAAGAAAAAGCGGAAGTGGGCGAGCACGGGATAGTTGCGGCGTATCGCCTGGCGCGTCTGCGTGTAGTCGAGCAGGCCCACCAGCGCGAGCGCGGTGAACGCCGCGGCCGGCCAGGTCCACCACGACGCGAACGGCATCATCGCCAGCGATAGCGCGGCGACGAGACAGCAAACAGTCCACGCCCAGTAGCGCTGCGGCACCAACGAATCGAGCCGGTCGAACATGGGTCTGCCTTTGCGGATGTCAGAGTGCGCCGATGATACCCCACGGGCCCCGACCGGATGCGATTGCGCGCCGACCCACCGTTCAATCGCTGAGCGCAAGAATCGATCAGGAACCATGAAGTCGGGCGAGAACCTCAGCTCATCGCGCAGGTGGCGGTGAAAGTGCCTGGCACGAAGTAGCCCGGGTGGAGCGCGCAGCGCGGAACCCGGGAGCGGCCTATCAGACGCCGCAGATCCCGGGTTCCACTGCGTTCCACCCGGGCTACACCGAACCTTCACGAAGCCGGGTGAAGCGGGTCCCTCATGGTCGGCCGACGCAGGAAGCCCGACAGGGACATCTCTGCGACCACCCCATCACGCCGGTCCATCGGTCCCGCTCGGCGGCGTGTTAGCGCACCGTCCGGTAGCGCTACCAGGGCGCACGCGTTGGGCTTCCTGCGCCAGCCCAAGGACAGGAGCGGATTCGCGATCGGCTAGTTTGCGCCGGCGCCAGACGATCATCGCCATTACCCCCGCGCAGGCCAGCGCGATGGCGAGCGGGAACAGCGCGGTGGTCCACGACAGCGCCTCGAGCGCGAGCACGACCAGCAGGTTGCGAACCAGGAAGAGGGCGAAGAACGGCAGCGATTCCGCGTGTGGCGCGGCATGCGCTTTGCGGATCGTCGGCCCGAAGCCGAGCAGGTCGACCACCGTCAGCACGATCACGGCCCACAGCGGATCGGCCGTCACGACCCACAATGGCAGCGCCGACAGCGCCGCACCGAAGAACAGCCAGTCGGTGCGGGTGATGGCGCTGTCGCCGCGCTTGCGCCACGCGAGCACCGCGACCAGCAGGGACAGCATGCCCGACACAGCGACGACCCACGCACCCGGCCCGCCGCCGGCGGCCAGCTGGGCCAGGGCGACCGACAGGGTCGTCAGGGCCCAGATCACCCACGAGAACACGTGCGGTCGGACACGGCCGCGCAGGATGTCGCGGATATACGGGTAGAACGCGTAGAGCGTCAGCGCGAGCGCGAGTGCGCCGGCGATCGCCTTGAACGACATCGGGGATGCTTCCATCGGCACTGGCGCGGCTCCCCCGAAGCGGGGAAGCCAGCGCGCGAACGGGACTTTACTCTACCGCGCAGGCCCGGGCCGGGCTATGGTCACGGTCTCGCAAAGACGGCGCGGCGCAGAAGGCGCTCGCCGCGCGCGCTGACAACAGGCAAACGAGGGGAGTGCTGCAATGCCGAAGAAATACACCTTTCTGGCTTTCACCAATCCGGTGCCGGGCAAGGAGGACGAGTTCAACCGCTGGTACGACGAGCATCACGTGATCGACGTGCTCAACGTGCCGGGTCACGTGTCCGCGCGCCGCTTCCGGCTCGCCGACACGCAATTCCAGTTCAACACCGTCACCCCGACCCACCGCTATCTCGCCCTGTACGAGATCGAAACGGACGACATCGCGGGCACGCTGCAGGAAATCGTCAATCGCGCCGGCAGTGCCGACATGGTGATGATCGACGCGATCGACATGAGTGGCATGAGCGCGCCACTGTACGAAGAGATCACGCCGACGATTCTTGCCAAAGACGTGGCGCGTCCGCGCCGCACCTGATCCACAGCCGGGAGCACGCGACATGTCCACGACCACCTCGACCACGGCACACTACGACGCCGTGATCATCGGCGCCGGCTTCGCCGGCCTCTACATGCTCCATCGCCTGCGCAAGCTCGGCCTCTGCGCGCGCGTCTACGAGCGCGGCGACGGTGTCGGCGGCACCTGGTACTGGAACCGCTACCCCGGCGCGCGTTGCGACACCGAGAGCGTGACCTACTCGTTCTCGTTCGACGACAACCTGCAGCAGCAGTGGAACTGGAGCGAGCGCTACGCACCGCAGTCGGAAATCCTCGCCTATGCCAATCACGTCGCCGACCGCTTCGATCTGAAGCGCGACATCCGGTTCAAGACCTCGGTGACCACCGCGCATTACGACGAAGCCTCGCAGCGCTGGCTCGTCGAGACCGACGACGGCGCGCGCGTCGCCGCGCGCTTCCTGATCTCCGCGGTCGGCTGCCTGTCGGCCGCCGCCCTGCCCGACTATCCCGGACTCGACGACTTCAAGGGCGAGTGGTACCACACCGGACACTGGCCGCACGAGCCGGTGTCGTTCACGGGCAAACGCGTCGGCATCGTCGGCACCGGTTCGTCGGGCGTGCAGTCGACGATAGCGATTGCGCAGGAGGCGAAACACCTGACGGTGTTCCAACGCACACCGAACTACAGCGTGCCGGCCTGGAACGGCCCGCTCGATCCGCAGGCCACGCAGGCCCTGAAGGCGAACTACGCCGAATGGCGCGCCCGTTCGCGCTATGCGCAGATCGGCATTCCGTTCGACAGCAACGGCAAGTCGGCGAAGCTCGTGCCGCCAGACGAGCGCGAGCGCGACCTCGAGGCCGCGTGGGCCGACGGCGGCTTCAACTTCGTGATGGCCTATCCCGATCTGCTGACCGATCTCGAATCGAACCGCCTCGCGGCCGAGTTCGTCGCGCGCAAGATTCGCGAGAAGGTGAAGGACCCCGCCACCGCGGCAAAACTGATCCCGACCGATCATCCGCTCGGCACGAAGCGGATGTGCGTGGACACCGGCTACTACGAGACTTTCAATCGCGACAACGTGTCGCTGGTCGACATCCGGTCGGCGCCCATCGAGCGCATCACCGCGACCGGCATCCGCACGCGTGAGGCCGACTACGCACTGGACATGATTGTGTTCGCCACCGGCTTCGATGCGATCACCGGGCCGTTGATGAAACTCGACATCCGCGGCAGGGGCGGGCTCGCGCTGAAGGACAAGTGGGCCGAAGGTCCGCGCACCTATCTCGGCCTGTCGACGGTCGGATTTCCGAATTTCTTCATGATCACCGGCCCCGGCAGCCCGAGCGTGCTCAGCAACATGCTGATGTCGATCGAGCAGCACGTCGACTGGATGGCCGAGTGCATCGCGACGATGCAGGCCCGCCACCTGGCCTCGATCGAGCCGACCGCCGACGCCGAGGACGCCTGGGTGCAGACGGTACACGAGGTCGGCCACACGACGCTCTACCCGCACGTGGCCTCGTGGTACACGGGCGCGAACATCCCTGGCAAGCAGCGGCTGTTCACGCCGTATGCGGGGGGTGTCGGCACCTATCGGCGGGTATGTGAAGACGTCGTCGCGCGTGACTACGCCGGTTTCGAGTTCTCTGCCGCCAGCGCGTGACGAAGGAGAGCTGTAGGCGCCCGGGCGGACGAGATCGAGGTCAGCACGCGGACAACGATTCGGTTGGAAGAACCCGCCGCCTGCGGGGCGGCGGGTTGGCGTGGCCAGGCCGTTGCCGAAGGCCGTCAATCCCAGACGATGGGTTCGATCTCCTGGGCATGCGCGGCCGCGGCGCGTGGCAGCGCGCTGTTCGCCAGCGTTGCCGGGTCCGCCTCGATCAGCTCGAAGCTGAACGAATCCCGGGCCTGCTGGCCGAACTCGTCACGCGCCCGCACTTCGACGGAGTGCACGCCCGGCGCCAGGTCCGCGCGCAGCGGGTATTCGAAAATGTGTGACGACGGTTCGGGCCGCGAGAAGCGGTCCGGCGTACCGCGATACCGGTCGAACAGGCGCTGCATGTAAGGGTCGTTGCGCAGCACGTTCGTCATCGCGACGTACGGTGCACCGTCCAGCGATACTTCGACGGTGTCGCGCTCGCCGCCATCGAAGAGGTTCACCACCACTTTGCTGTCCGGCGCGAGCGTGCCGCGATTGATGGCCAGCACGTTGCCGAGCGCATCACGCGTGCCGTTCAGCAACGGGTCGACGATGATCCGCATCGACTTGTTCGGGTCGCCCTTGCCGGGAATGAAGCGCGGTTCGACATCCGTGCCCTTGAAGGTCATCACGTAGTAGCCGTTCGGGTTGCCGTCCTGCATCGTCGCCAGACGCGTGTCGCGCTCCGAACGCGGGCCGGTGCTCCAGCCGTTGCCGCGCACTTCCGCCAATGTATGCGACAGGAACCAGTCGCCGTGCCAGTTGTGCTCATGGCCCAGCTTCACTTTCCAGCTGTTGCTCGTGTCGTGACCGGCAATCGCATACACGCGTTTGAAGGGCTTCAGAATTTCGACGAGCTCGTTCAGGTTGACCGTGTTGATGTTGTCGCCCAGCGCAAACCTTTCACCTTTGCCATCGAGCGCGTAGGTCACCAGTGAGATGTGCGTCATGATCACGATCAGCTTGTTGCGCGGGACGAACTTCAGATCGTTGGCGATCCACGCCAGCTGCTCCGGCGAGAGATAACCCCGATAGTCGGTGTTGTCGAAATCGCCCTGGTTGGCGCCCTTGTACTCAACGTTGTCGAGCCCGCTGAAGTGAACGTTGCCGTGGTCGAACGAAAAGTCGGTCGGCCCGTAGTAACGCTTGTAGGTTTCGTTGGCCCACCGGTCGTTCGGTGAGTCGAAGTTGATGTCATGGTTGCCGGGCACGTTCCAGATCGGCACGCCGATTTTGCCCATCATCTCGTTCTGGCGCGGGTAGAGGCTCAGCGTGTCGTCAACGACGTCGCCCGCGACCAGCCCGAACGCTGCGCCATACGGATTGCCAATCAGCTCATTGACGATGTCTTCACGCACGCCGTCCTGTTCCTGATCGGTCCGGGCCTGCGGATCTGCAAAGGCCATTGCCTTGAACGAGCGCTCGGCCGGACGTCCGCGCAACAGCGGGAAGTCGATTTGCCCGGGCAACTGCCCGGTGGGATCGATCACCGGGTAACTGAAGTTCGCGGCATCGGGCGTGCCGGTCGGATAGTGAATGTAATAGAACTGCGGCAGGTTGTGCTCATCGACAGGCACTTCGAACTGGGCCGGCTTGCTGATGAACAGGATGCTCTCGGTCGGCAGACCGATTTCGTAATAGCCGCGGGCATCCGTCTGCACGACGTCGATACCGTTCGACACGCTGACGCCCGGAATGCCCCGTTCGAAGCGCTCCCGTTGACCGTTCCCGTTGTGGTCGAGATACACGAAGCCACGCGCCGTTTCGACGTGCGCTGCAGCGGTGCCCTGTGCGGTCGGGATGCCATGCCCACCGTCGTGTGCATGCGCGATGCCCTGGACGACGCAGAGCGCCGCGACCAGCATGGTGCGATCCAGATTTGCTTTCATAGAGTCCCCCCTGTCCCTGTTTGGTTTGGAAGATCCCAGTGGAACGCAGGGAGGTGACCCCGGCATGTCTGATGCAAGTCAGTTTGGCGAACGGGTGACGACACGTATGTGAAGGCGAGAGTGGGTAACGACACGTTCGCGAGCGTGATGCGCCTCTCGGTACACGGGCGCGAACATCCCGGGCAAGCAGCGGCTATTCACGCCGTACGCGGGCGGCGTCGGGACTTGGCGGCGAATCTGCGAGCGTGTGGTCGAGCAAAACGACGTGGGCTTTGCGTGCCAGCGCTCGGCTTGACGCCGGCACGCGCACCTGGCCTGCCGTCCCCGTCGCCAGATCGACAGGCCGGGAAGTGTTACCGCAATTTCCGGGCGGCCACGCGTGCGGGACACGCGCGTCGGCCGTAAACTCGGGCATCGGAGTACACGCACCGCCAGGGAGGCCGCATGAAATCTCGCTGCAGATTCGTTCACGCGCTCGTTGCACTGGGCTTTGCCTCGACGCTCGCACTGCCGGCTGCGGCCGCTGGTCTCCTCGACACGCTGAAGAACATGGCCGGGCCGAGCGAGTACGTCGTGCGCGGCCGCCTGCAAACGCACGACGGCCAGTGGCTGACCTGTTTCAACGGCATCAAGACCGGCTACCTCGGCGCCGCGAACATGGCGCGACCGGGTGACGCGCAGTTCGACCCCGCGATCGGCCAGATGCGGATCTCGACCGCCGCGATCCCGGCCATCGTGATGACACGCGACGGCACCGTGACCTCCAACGACTGCGATGGCCTTGCGAGCCAGCACCTGCTCGTCCTCGCGCTGCCTGCGGATGCGACTGCGCCGGCGCAGGATGGGCTCATCCGCGACAAATACGGTTGCGGCGTGTGGACCGAAGAGGAGTTCCGGGTCGCCGACAAGGACGAGATCATGGCCTGCCAGGCGCGAGTGATCACCGAGCGGGAAGCAGCGCGGCTGCGCGGGGAGGCGGTACCCGGCACGATAGAGCCGGTCGCCACCGCGCCCGCAGACACGCAGCACGCCGCCGTCGCGCAACTGCAGTCCGACACGGCGGCGAAGTTCGCCGCCATTCAGGCGCAGGCCGGCGTCGCGGCGGCCGCGCCAGCCGCAGCCGCGAGCGCCGAAGATCTCGCCTGGGACGGTGCCAGGCTCTGCAACCTGAAGCCCGCTTACATGATGAAACTGCGCGACGACGCCATGCAGTTCGTGCGCATGGACACAGCGGCCGATCGCATCGTGATGTCGGAGATGGCCGGCGGGGCGCGCCAGGAAATTGCCCTCGACGGCAACGCCTTCGCGCAGCGCGCGTCGTTCAATGCGCAGGCCATCGGCCAGGGCGGCGACACCTGCGGGCGCGCGTTCTGGAACGCCGAAGCCATCAAGGCGGCGACCGCGGCGATGAGTGGGCAGTAGCGCGGCTCGATGCGCAGGTCCCGGGTTCCGCTACGTGGCACCGGGGCTACATCGAGCCGTTACCAGCGCGCTACTGCGGGGTGGACTTGCGCAGTGCCGCCATGTCGCGCTCGTCGTAGGCGCGGTGCGCGCAACGCGCGTCGAGTTCGCGACGTTTTGCGTTCAGCGACTCGATGTCGGCATTGATCGCCGGCAGCGCCTCGTTGTACTCGGCGGCGAGGCGCGCATGCTCGTCGATCGACGCGTTGAAGGCGCCGACGGCGGCCACGTCGGACTCGTCGAGCGTCGCCTTCGTCGCATCGAGCCCCGCTTCGAGTGCCTGGATCTCGGCGAGCTTCGCCGTCAGCGCCTGTTTGCGCGCATCGAGCGCTGCGTTCCGGGTCCGAACCTCCTGCTCATCGACGAGGCAGGCGGCGAGTTCTGCGCGCGTGAGCGGCGGTGCCGGTACTTCCGCACCCGATGGCGCCAGCACGCCGAGCAGGCACAACGCCACGATTCCCCGGATCACTCGCGCCACTGTCCCCAATGCCCCCAGTACGTGACCTCTTCGACCGGCAGGCGTTTCGCCGGCTTCAGATCGCCGCCCGTCAGCCACGCGACCGGCAGCAGCGCGGCCTGTGTGTAGTTTGCCGGGATGCCGAGCATCTCGGAGATTTCGCGCTCGTACTGCAGATGGAGCGTCGTCCACGCGGAGGCCAGGCGCCGCGAGCGCAGCGCGAGCATCAGTGACCAGGTCGCGGGCAGGATCGAACCCCACATCGACGCCTGGGTGAAGACGTCGTCGTGCTCGAAGCGCCCTTCGATGCAGGGAATGATCATCACCGGCACGCGTTCCATGTGCTGCATCAGGTAGCCGCCGGACTTCATCAGCGCCTGGCGCTGCTGCTGGCGCAGGTCCTCGGTGTCGTACTCGCGCATCATCGTCACGCCGGTTTTCGACAGCCCGGTCTTGCCTTCGACGTAGGCGCCGGCCGCCTGTCGGTAGTAGTCCGCAATTCGCGCCTTGTCCTGGTCATCGGTGATGATCATGAAGCGCCAGGTCTGGGTGTTCGCGCCGGTCGGGGCCTGCAGCGCAATCTGCAGCGCTTCTTCGATCATCTCGAGCGGCACCGGCCGCTCGAAGTCGAGCCGCTGGCGCACGCTGCGGGTGGTCGTCAGCACGTGATCGACGCTCGCGAGGTCGAGGTCCATGACAGGGTCTTTGCTCATCTCGATGCTCCGGAATTCGATGGCGGTGATCAGCCGCGATGGGTCGCGCGGTCGGTATGTTCCCAGCACTGGATCATGTTGCCGTCCGCGTCGTAGAAAATGAACGAGCGGCCGAAGTCACCGACCGGCCACACGTATTCGGTTTGAGTCTGGTAACCGGCCTCGCGCACGCGCGCGAACCAGCCGTCGATGTCGTCGACGAGCAGGCCCAGTTCGTGAATGCCGGTGTGTGCATAGCGCTGGTGCGCGGGCGGCGTGCGTTCGATGCGCGGGTTCTCGCACTGCTGCAGTTCAATGATGGCGCCTTCGTCGGACACGAGGATGGCCATGCGCGAGCGCGCGTGCTTCACCTTGAAGATGTCGTCGAGCAGTTCGGGGTACAGGTACACCTTCGGGCCCGGTGCCGGGCCGTCGGGTACGATGTCGTCTTTCAGCAGCTTGAAGCCCAGCACGTCGCGCCACAGCCGAAGGGCTGCATCCATGTCGCTGACGAAGACGGCCATGTGGTGAAAGCGCATGAACTCAGAGCCCGAGCTTCGGCTTCACCCACGCCGCGAGTTTCGCGATCGCGTCATCCGCTTCGGGTGCCTTGCCGGCCATGAAGTGCCACACGTGCTGCATCTCCGGAAAAACCTCGCAGCGGACATCGACGCCCGCGGCCTTCGCGCGCTCCGCGAAGCGCAGCGCGTCGTCCATGATGGCTTCAAAGCCGCCGACCTGCAGGAAGGTCGGTGGGTAACCCGTGAGATCCGCATGCAGCGGATTGGCGAGCGGGTCCTTCGGCGACGCGCTGCCGAGATAGAGCCCGGACATGTTCAACGACATCTCGCGCGAGATCAGGCGATCGACCTTCGCGTTGGTGTCGAAACTCTTGGCGGTGGCTTCCATGTCATACCACGGCGACAGCGGCATCACCGCCGCCGGCAGTGGCAGGCCTTTGGCCTTCGCGGCCAGCACGACCGTGGTGCACAGATTGCCGCCGGCGGAGTCGCCGATCGTCGCGATATGGTTCGGCTTGATGCCGCGCTTCAGCAGCCACTCGTAGACCTTCAGGCTCTCGTCGACCTGCGACGGAAACTGATGCTCGGGCGCGCGGCCGTAGTCGACGATCAGCGCCTGGCAGCCAACCGCTTTCGCGACGTGCGCGAACAGCTTGCGGTGCGAAAAGCGTGAGCCGGTGACGCAGCCGCCGCCGTGCAGCGACAGCAGCACGCGGTCTTCCCGACAACCGTGCGGCACGGCCCACAGGCATGGCGTGCCGTCGGCGTCGATGTCGAAGTAGTCGACGCCCCCGGGATCCCGCGCGAGATCGCCGCACTGTTCGAGCAGGTCGCGCAACTCCTCGATCCCCATCTGCGGATTGGCGCCGAGGGCGGCAATGAAACTGTCGAAAAGCTTGTCGATCGCGGCGGCTTGCGGACTGGCCATGGTGACTCCCTGGGCTCGAAAGTGGGGTGAACAGAACCCCGACTATAAAGCCCGGGGAGCCGACGCGACCAGCTGCGATGTGGTGGTGGCGAATTGATGCTGCGCTGCGGTTGGGTGGTGCCGGCCGGATGATGAAAGATGGCCACCGAGAACACAGAGAACACCGAGGGATTAGGGGGATGGAGCGGACGGTGGGTGTCCGGCATCTCCGGCCTTCGAGAGCCCTGACACGAGGTGTCCGGCCGCACACAGAAGACTCTGCCGAACGCTGAGACGGCGTGCCAGGAAATGTTGCCCGCCCCACGCGGTTACACTGCGGCATGAGCCCTCCAACCCGAAAGCCCCTGCGCTCGCTGCCGCCCGCTGACATAGAGGCCCTGCTGCGCGAACACCACAGCCCCGTGCGCCTCGCGTCACAGTCGCCCAATGGTTACCCGCTGATCTCGACGCTGTGGTTTCTGTACGAGGACGAGAGCTTCTGGTGCATCACGCAGGCCGCCACGCTGATGCGACGGAACCTCACGGCAAACCCACGCTGCGCGTTCGAAATTGCACTGACCGGTGCCCGCTACAAGCTGCTGCGAGGCCAGGGCGACGCAACACTCGATCTGGCCGACGGCGCACGCGTCACCGAGCGCATGATCGCGCGCTATATCGGCGGCCCGACGGGCGACGTCGCGCAGAAACTGCGCGCGCAGATTCCAACCGAATATGCGATTCGAATTCGTCCTAGATGGGTGTGGGGGTGGGGGCGGGGTTGAGAGAGTGTGGCAGCCGTCAGGCCCGGCAACTCGATCTACAGCTCAGCGGGTAACCGCACTTCAGTTTGCGCAATTGCCGCGTTATTGGACTGCCGCTATAGTCGATTCAGAACCTTACGAACTGAGTTTCGTGTCATGCGACATATTCATCCAAAGACATTGCGACCGATTCGTCGCCGATTTCAAAGTTAGATTTTTTCCGAGCCATAGCGCATGGATCACAAGTTCTCCGCAGACCGACCCATACGTACCCCTGACGAAGACCGCTTCGACAGGGCGTCATTTGTTAGCTCTCTCGTTTCCGCGATATCCGGATGGCATTCCCAGGAGAGCCTTGTTATTTCTCTTTGTGGGGAGTGGGGAACTGGAAAAACCTCACTAAAAAATCTAGTCCTAACCGCACTCTCAACTAGTACTATTCCTCCCGTCCCGGTTATTGAATTCACCCCCTGGGAATGGTCAGGGCAGCAAAAGATACCGCAAGCATTCTTTAACGAGTTCGCGACGGGAATCGGTGGGAAAGATACGACAAAGTCGCAATTAGCGATTGCATCTAAGCTTCGACTTTACAGCCTCCGTCTCCAGGCCGGTTCGGTCTTGACCGAAGGGTTGCAGTCACTAATTCCATGGTTAATGACCGCGGCAGCATTTCTGGGGCTCTGGGGAACCTCGGCATCAGGTGGCGCTGACAAGGCGACATTCGCCATTGCCGTTATTCTATTGATGACTATTTCGGGCTTCCTTAAATGGGGAGGAAAGCTTTCTACTAGCCTGTCGGAAATCATTATCCAAACCGCTAAAGACTCTGAAATGTCTGTGGAAAAGCTGAAGACATCAATTGCGGCGGAGCTCCGAAAGATAGATAGACCGATCCTTATCGTCATTGACGACATAGATCGCCTTACCCCGCAAGAAGCGCGCTCCGTATTTCAGTTAGTCAAGGCAAACGCCAACTTCCCAAACACCGTCTACTTGCTGCTATTTCAGCGTGACATTGTCGAAAGGCAATTGACCAACGAGGCGCAGGATGGGGCCGCGTTCTTAGAAAAAATCGTCCAAGTTCCTTTTGATCTTCCGCCACCAGATAGGCCGAGAATAGAAAAACTATTGTTCGAAAGTCTTGATAGCGTATTGGCGCAGGACCCATCAATCCTAAAGCGATTTGACCAGACGCGATGGGGCAACATTTACCACGGCGGCCTTCATAAATACTTTCGCACACCACGGAATGTTCATAGATACATTTCGACATTGTCCTTCTATACGAGCCTTCTCCAAGGCGAGCGCGCATTTGAAGTAAATCCGATAGATTTGATTGCTGTCGAGGTCCTGCGCGTGTTCGAGCCGGCGGTGCACAAAGCGATCGCTGGGCGCAAACAGTTTCTAACCCGATCACATGATGACCATCGTCAGCGCGACGAAGCGGTAAAGGAAATCGAGCACATCCTCGACCTTGCCACTCAAACCAACCGAGCTGAAGTTCAAGACATTATCAAGCAACTGTTCCCTACGATAGAGAATTTGATGGGCGGATACGGTTACGGCGCAGAATTCTCGGAGAAATGGCTTAAGTCATTGCGAGTATGTTGTTGCGATATATTCGACCGATACTTTCAATTTGCAATTCCGGACGGCGAGGTGTCTCAATCCGAATTAGAAGCAGTCTTGGATCTGAGCAACGATCAACTAGGGCTCGTGGCGCGACTTGAGTCGTTGCGTGAGCGCAAGTTGCTCCATCCGGCCCTAAGCTACCTAGATACATATAAACAAGACGTTCCACTTGAGCATTCGGATAATTTTCTCGCTGCACTTATGGACATTGCGGACGAGACTCGCGATGTTTATCGCGGTTTCACAGGGATAACCTCAAGTCTGCACCTGAGCAGGATCGTAAACTGGTATCTCCGTCAATCTGATTCGACGGCTGATCGTGGGGCGCGACTCCTGTCTGCGTTCAATAGATCGAGCGGTTTATCGCTTATGGCAGCTGTCCTCTCAAGCGACGAAGCGCGGCGAGAGAAACCAGATGAGTCTCGAGAGCTTCTCATGAATGATGAATTCTTTGCTGAAGGCAAGGACATCTTCGTGTCCAAGATCAAGGCTGTCGCCGAGTCCCACCCAGAAACGCTTATAAACAATCTGCACTTGGCCTCTCTTCTGTATCGCTGGAAGGCGTGGGGGGAGCAGGCCGACGTAGGAGCTTGGGCAAAACGAACAGCAACTACTCCAGACATGCTGCTCAAATTTCTAGATACCTTTGTAACGCAGTCCTATACCCAAGGATGGGGTGATTACGTTGGAAAAACGAAGAACAGAATCCGACTCAGCGATATAGAAGAATTCGTTTCCGCCGAGGAAGTTCGAGAACTGCTTGCTACAGTTGATAAATCGAATGCTACGGAAAGAGAAAATGAGATTTTGGATGCAGTCGAAAGAGCGTTTAGACGGCGCGAGGCTGGTCACGCAGAAGATTCGTTTCTAGATGACGACGAATAAAAATCTAACAAAACGATCAACACGGACGCTTGACCGCTCCCTCCCTGCGCTGCCGCTCCGGTCGGTCACCGTCAAGCGCCGGTTATCGTTGCGTTAGGCATCTTCACAAGCAACAGAGGAACCCAAAGGGAGGACTACGTGGCTGACAAGCATCCTTATATGTCCGGCACCGCCGGCCTAGTTCAAGCTGTAGCGCAGCTGCGGCGGGCTTTCCCCGCTCAAGTAGCGGCCGATACGCTAAAGAAGCTCGGCATCGCACCAAACAATGAAACCTATTTGCTGAATATTCTTCGGTTCATTGGAGTTCTGGACGCGGACGGAAAGAAGAACGCCAAGGCTGCCGGAGTGTTCAGTAAGCACGCGGACGACGACTTTCAGCTTGGATTCGCAGAGCTCGTAGAGGCCGCATATTCTGATCTCTTCGCACTTCACAGTAGCGCGGCGTGGACTCTTCCCACGGATAAGCTGATCTCCTTCTTCCGGAACAGCGACCACACGAGTGCCATCGTTGGGCAGCGGCAGGCCTCGACTTTTCAGGCGCTGGCGGTCTTGAGTGGAAAGGCCGACGGAGCTGCGTCCGCGGCCGCACCGAAGGCAAAGAAGGCCGATGCCCCCTCAGGTCGCGCAGCGACCAAGCCAACGGCGAGGCGCGCGGATTCAGCAAAGGCCACAGCCCCTCCACCGGTTGCACCTCTTGTTGCGGATCAGGGAAGGTCCGCGTCCGCGGGAATGGCTCTTACCGTTCGCGTGGAGATTAATCTCCCTGCCGGCGGGGATCAGGAAACCTATGATCGGATTTTTAAGAGCATTCGGGAGAATCTGCTGAATGGCAGCTCTGATTGATCGCTTCGAGACCATAGTCAGGCGCGCTAAGGCATTCGACGCAGGCAATCAACTGGATGACAGTTCGCTTCATCCATTCGATCGCCGAAACGTTCACCCCAAGCTCCCTCCGAAGGTGAAGCGCCTATTCGACGATGGCCATTATGCCGAGGCCACGTTTGAGGCTTTCAAGTTTGTAGACAAGATCGTGCAGAAGCACTCTAAGGCTTCGGAGTCCGGCTTCAAGCTAATGATGCAGGTCTTTGATGAAGCCAAGCCATTGCTGAAGCTAACGCCGCTTTCCAACCAAAGCGAAATCGATGAACAGAAGGGCTATCGCTTCCTCTTCTCTGGCGCAGTTATGGCCATCCGCAATCCGCGTGGCCATGAGGTAAATATCACTGATGATCCAGACACATGCCTCGATCACCTGGCGTTTGCATCACTGCTTCTCCGTCGTCTTGAGCAAAGCGGATTCGCATAAGATGCCTAACATCTCGTTGCAACGGCCGTGATCGATACAGTGCTCACATCACGGCGCCGGCGCACCGATTCCGGGGACACCCACTCAATTCATGGAGCCACCTCGGCGCAGCATGCGCTCAAAGAACGGGTATCCCCGAAAACCCCGCGTTTTCCCCGGCGGGGCATCGTGCCGGCGCCATCGCCGAGGGGATGTGCTCGGTGCCGACGGTCGCGTAACAGACGGCCACCGACGCCGCGAGTCAGAAGGTGCTCAAGCCGCTCGTTTCCATGAAGCGATAAAGCCAGCGCCGCAGCGCGCTGTCGTCCTGGTAGCTGGCGTATTCAGTGGTGTAGTGGCGCCCTGCCCGCCCTGGCGTTCCGGGGACACCCACTCAATTCCTCGAGCTGGCGCAGCGCAACATGCACTCAAAGGGTGGGTGTCCCCTAAATTCCTAACAGACGCCCACCGACGCCGCGAGTCAGAAGGTGCTCAAGCCGGTCGCTTCCATCAAACGATAAAGCCAGCGCCGCAGCGCGCTGTCGTCCTGGTAGCTGGCGTAGTCCGTGGTGTAGTGGCGCCCGGCCCGCCCTTGCCAGATCTCGTCGACGTAGGCCCGCGCCTCGGCGAACACTGCCGCGCGCACGTCGCCGCGTGCGGCGACGTTCAATTCCAGGTTCAGATCCGCGAGGTTGCGCCGCGTGTAGTTGGCGGATCCGAGGCTCAGCCACGCGCTGCCGTCCGCGCGGCGAATGAGCAGCAGCTTGCTGTGGCACTGTTCGCCGTGAGTGTCGGCGAAACGCAGGGGCACGCCGGCGGCCACCAGTTCGGCCGCCACCGGGCGATTGGGAATGCCGTTCTTCTCGTGGCCGAAAGCGTCCTTGTTGGGGTCCAGCACCACGCGCATGCTGACCCCGCGCGATTGCGCGGCGAGCAAGGCGCCGATGATGTCGCGGTCCGAGAGATAGAACATCACGAGGTCCAGGCCATCACCGCGCTTGGTGCCGTCTATCGCGGCCTGCACCGTATGCTTGATGCCCGCTTCGCTCGCGACCTGCAGTTCGACGTCCGCCGCACCGGCTGCCGGTGGCTCGGCGCGAAACCGCACATCACCGCCGTGGGAGAAGCGCAGCACCGCGCGCTCCGCGTCCAGCAGGTCTGCCACTGCCCGGCCGCCGAACTCGACTGCGACGTTCTGATGCGCGCTGCTGCCGTCATGCGGATTGGCGGAAGTGACCAGGCCACGCAGGCCCGTCGGGCTGTCGGCGATGACCACTTTGCGATGGTTGGCTTTGAAATTGGCCAGCGCGAGGTAACTGCGCAGGCTCACCTTGCCCGCGCCGAAGGGATTGGGCAGCCTGCCGCCCGGATCGTTGCCCCACATCTGAACCAGCAGGCGCCAGAACGAGGAGTACAGCGGATTGCTGTCCCTGAGCCGGGTCAGGCGCGTGACGGTCACCTGCACACCCGCCGCGCTCAGCTGCGCGAGCTGTGGCGAGCTCAAACCACCGTAGACCGTGTTGATCGGATCGGTGATGACGTGAATCTCGATATCCGGCACCCCTGTCCGGCGCGCCACCAGGCGCTCGGTCAGCTCGCGGCACAAAGCACGGGCCCGCTCTGGCGATGCACCCTGGAAATCGTTGAACAGGAACATGTCGACCAGCACGAAGCGCTGTGCGCCATCGATCAGTGCGAACGCGGCATCGAAGATTTGCTGTTCGACGTGACGCTGGCCGGCCTCGTCGGTGACGGTGAGATCACGCAGGAAACGCACGTCTTCGCCGCGGTGCCACTCGCCAGCAAAGGAGAGCCCCGCGGGCAGCGGCTTGCAGGTATTGAACAGCCCGACGGCGAACAACAGGAGCACGGCGGCACCCGCCATGCGCGGTGCGCCGCGTAACCATGCTCTGACCTTACGCAAAGCGCTCATGCGTGCTGTCCTCGCCTCTGCGCGCGGCATGCTACTTGAATTTCGCAGTCCCGGCCGGCCGGCAGCCTCCCATTCCGGCATTCCGCCATTCCGGGGACACCCACTCAATTCCTCGAGCTTGCCCCGCGCAGCATGCGTTCGATAGCCGGGCGTCCCCGCGCACCACTCCGCGGATCATTCGGCTGGAGCGAATTTGTGAGGCTGCCATGACGACGCGTCCGGGAATGCTGCTCCGTCCCACGCGTTACACTGGGGCATGAGCAATCCCACCCGAAAACGCCTGCGTTCGCTGCCGACCGACGACATCGAGGCCCTGCTGCGCGAACACCACAGTCCCGTGCGCCTCGCGTCGCAGTCGCCGAACGGCTATCCGCTGATCTCGACGCTGTGGTTTTTGTACGAGGACCAGTGCTTCTGGTGCATCACGCAGGCGGCCACCCTGATGCGGCGGAATCTCGCGGCCAACCCGCGCTGCGCGTTCGAAATCGCGCTGACCGGTGCCCGTTACAAACTGCTGCGAGGGCAGGGAGACGCAACGCTCGATCTGGCTGACGGCGCACGCGTCACCGAGCGCATGATCGCGCGCTATATCGGCGACCCGATGGGCGAAGTCGCGCAGAAACTGCGCGCGCAGATTCCAACCGAATACGCCATTCGCATCCGGCCGCGCTGGGTGCGGGGCTGGGGCCGCGCCTGAAAACCTTGCCAGCAATGCCGCCCGCGGGATTCCGCGCGCGATCGGGGACACCCACTTTTTTTCGCCCACCTTTTTTCGGGGACACCCACCTTTTTCAGTAGCTGTTGTAGCGCAGCATGCTGTTTGCGGGAGGCGGAAAAGGTGGGTGTGAACCTGCCCCACTGAAACGGACGCCAAGAAGCGATACTTTCAATCGACTCTTGGAGGTCCTCATGCAACGTGTTCCCAAACGT
>LNFM01001858.1_pt1 | contig 46205 bp, 40 predicted proteins | sample 596031 | NCBI WGS metagenome assembly LNFM01 (sample SAMN04254537, study PRJNA301005) | activated carbon metagenome | isolation source: dual media filters at the Ann Arbor, Michigan drinking water treatment plant | place: USA: Ann Arbor
TTGCCGACGTTTGGCGCGAAACCCTGCCGGGCACGCCGCCCGCCTCGGCCGATGGCCGCTCGGATACGCTCCTGCTGACGCCGGCGCAGCATGGCACCGACGGCTTCTTCGTCGCGATCCTTGCAAAGACTGCCTAGGCCCCTTCGTTGACAGGCCCGTCCGGTCAAGGGCAAGACTTGATCTCTGAGACCTGATCCAAACGAGGCGCCCAAGCCCTCGGCTGCCGGGAGATGCCGCCCATGTCCGCAATGTCCGTGTTCCGCTCGTTCCTGTTCGCGCCCGGCAATCATCCCCGCCGCGTCGAAAAAGCCCTGAGCCTGGACGCCGACGCCGTCATCCTCGATCTCGAAGATGCCTGCCCGATTGCCGAGAAAGTCGCGACACGCGAGGTGGTCGTCGCTGCCTGCCAGAAACCGCGGAGCGGCCTCGCCTACATCCGCGTCAACGCCGCAACGACCGAATGGGGTTTCAGCGACATCGTTGCGGTGGTGCGCAAGGGCGTCGACGGCATCATATTGCCGAAGGCCGACACCGTTGACGAGGTACGCGCGGCCGAATGGGCCATTACCAACCTCGAACGCGAGCGCGGCCTCGCCGCAGGCGCCATCGATCTCATCCCGATCATCGAAACCGCGAAGGGGCTCGCGAACCTGCGAGCCATCGCGGCGGCCGGCACGCGGATCCGTCGGATCGCCTTCGGTGCCGGCGACTTCACGCTCGATCTCGCGATGACATGGTCGCGCAGCGAGGCCGAACTGCTTCCCTTCCGCAGCGAATGCGTGCTGGCCTCGCGCGCCGGCGGTCTCGAAGCGCCACTCGATACGGTCTGGGCCGATCTCAAGGACGCCGACGGCTTCCGCGCCTCCGCAGAGCACGTCAAGGGACTCGGGTTCCAGGGCAAGATGTGCATTCATCCCGATCAAGTGGCGGTCACCAACGAGGTGTTCGCGCCGACTGCCGCCGAGGTTGCATGGTCGCGCAAGGCGGTCGCTGCATTCGCCGAAGCCGAGAAAGCCGGCTCGGCCTCGATCCAGCTCGACGGCAAATTCATCGACTACCCGATCGTCTATCGGGCCCAACGCATCGTCGCCCTCGCCGAGCGGATCGCGGCGCGCCGTCGCTGAGGTCGGATCTCCACGAACACGAGAAGGAAACGCGCAAATGGCCGGCGAGACCGCTCCCTCACCACACCCGACCGTGAAGGCCCTCCAGGGCGTGCGCGTCATCGACGTGTCGAGCTTCCTTGCGGGCCCCTACTGCACGACGCAGCTCGCCGAGTTCGGCGCTGAGGTGATCAAGCTCGAGCTGCCGAAGGTCGGCGACGCGCTGCGCAAGTTCGGCACCATGACGCCATCGGGTGACTCGCTCCCTTGGTTGCAGGAGACGCGGAACAAGAAGTGCGTGACTCTCGACCTGAGGAAGCCGGAAGGCGCGGAGCTATTGAAGCGCTTCATCCGCCATGCCGACGTGCTGGTCGAGAATTTCCAGCCCGGCACGCTGGAGAAATGGGGCCTCGGCTGGGAGACGCTGAAGGAAGAAAACCACAAGCTCATCATGGTCCGCATCTCCGGCTTCGGCCAAACAGGACCATATAGCCCGCGTCCAGGTTTCGGCCGCATTGGCAATGCGTTCGGCGGTCTCTCCTATCTCGCGGGCTTCCCCGACCGCCCGCCGACGACACCGGGCTCGGCGACGATCCCCGACTACCTTTCCGGCCTCTACGGCGCACTCGGTGTCATGTATGCGCTGCGCGCCCGCGACATGACCGGCCGCGGCCAGTACATCGACATCGCGCTCTATGAGCCGATCTTCCGCATCCTCGACGAACTCGCCGCGGCCTACGATTACAAGGGTTACGTGCGCGAGCGCATGGGGCCCGGCACCGTCAACGTCTGCCCGCACAGCCATTACCCGACCAAGGACGGCAAGTGGGTCGCCATCGCGTGCACGTCTGACAAGATCTTCGCGCGGCTCGCGGAAGCGATGGGGAAGCCCGAATTCGCTGGCGACGGCAAGTGGGGCAAGATCCTAGACCGCGATCGCGATCGCAAGGAGATCGACGCGTGGGTGGCAAACTGGACGGAACAGTTCACGCTGACGGAGTGCATCGCCGAGTGCGACAAGTTCGAAGTACCGTGCGGGCCGGTCTATTCGATCGCCGACATCTTCAATGACCCGCACTACGCGGCGCGCGAGAACATTCTGCGGATGGCCGATCCGCGCGTTGGCGAAATCGCGATGCCAAACGTGGTGCCGCGCCTTTCGGACACGCCGGGCAAAGTCGAGTGGCTCGGCCCGACGCTCGGCGAACACAACGACGAGGTCTTCAAAGGCCTGCTCGGGCTGAGCGACGCCGAGATCGGTCGACTCAAGGACAAGGGCGTCGTTTGACGCCAGGGAGATCGGCCAACGTGCCTTACACATTCGTGCCCGCGCTGCGGGATACCATGGCCGCGCGCATGGCGAGCTTCGAGCGGCACGCGATCACTGATCCAGCGCTGCGGCACGCGGCCGTCGCGATCATCGTCGCTGAGGGTGAGAACGCGGCGGAAGCGGCTGTATTGCTCACCCGCCGGCCGAAGCATCTCAACCGCCACGCCGGGCAGTACGCGCTCCCCGGCGGGCGGATGGACGCGGGCGAAACGGCGGACGCCGCCGCGCTGCGCGAGACGGCGGAGGAACTCGGCCTGATCCTCGATCCATCCGCGATCCTCGGCCGACTCGACGACTATGCGACGCGATCCGGCTTCTGCATCACACCCGTCGTGATGTGGGGCGGTCCCGCCATCGCACTCAATCCCGATCCCAACGAGGTCGCACGCGTGTTTCGCGTGCCGCTGCGCGAACTCGACGCGCCCGAGGTGCCGGATTTCGAGCCGCCACACGATGGTTCCGAGCCGATCTTCGGCGTGCCGCTACCGACGCTCGGGCACAGCCTGCACGCGCCGACCGCGGCATTGCTTTTTCAGTTTCGCGAGGTCGTGCTGCGCGGCTTGGCCACACGTGTCGCCCACCTCGAGCAGCCGCGCTTCGCGTGGACCTGAGATCCACCCGCCGCGCCTAGCGCTCCTTGGAAATCTGCTCGACACGCGCCTGGCTGCGCAGCTTCGCTTCGCGCCGCGTGATGTACACCGCCGAGGCGAAGATCACCGCTGCGCCGACCCACGTCCAGATGTCGGCGATCTCGCCGAACATCAACCAGCCGATCAGTACCGCAAACGGCAGACGCGAAAAATCGAACGTCATGACGAGGGATGCTTCGGTGGTGGCGAACCCGCGCATCAGGCAGTAGTGGCCGACGACCGCCGTCAGCCCGATCGTTAGGATGGCGGGAAGGAACTCCACGCCGGGCGTCTGCCACACGAACATTGCCGGCACCACGGTCAGCGGCAGCATCATCACCGTCGTCAGGAAGACGATTTTGCCGGAGTCGTCCTCGCTCGAAAGCTGCTTCAGCAGCACCGTGATAAGACCCGAACTGATCGCATTGAAAATTGCGCAAGCCTGCCCGAGACCGATCGGGTGGGTGCCGGGGCGGAGGATTATCATTGCGCCGATGAAGCCGATGATCAGCGCCGTGATGCGGCGGATGCGCACCTTCTCGCCGAGAAACAGAATGGCGCCGACCGTGCCGAAGAGCGGCCCGAGGAAGCTGATCGCCGTCACCTCCGCGACCGGAATGAGCGCCAGCGCATAGAACCACGCCGTCATCGAGAACACCGATATGGCGACGCGCACGCCATAGAGGTGCATGGCGTTGGAGCGCAGCAGTGCGCGACCGCGCCACATCAGCATCGGCAGCAGGAAGAACGTCGCCGAGAGGTTGCGCAGAAACACCACCTGCAGAGGATGCATCCCCATCAGCGCCGCCTTGCGCGACGCCGCCGCCAGTATCGCGAACAGCGCCATCGCAACGGTAATCCAGATCACCGCGCGGATCGGATCGTCGCGCACGATAGGGCGGGCGTCACGCGGCGGCGGGTTCGGCGGCTTTTCGCTCTGAGACACGCATCCTCCCGCTGACGCGCACCACCAGCGCCGATCGCTACCGTGGCGCGGAGACGCCGCTTGCGCGACTCATCCGTGCCCCGATCGTATACAGCATCATGACCACAACGCAGCAGCACCCGTGGCGATGGCGCGCAGTCTCCGCCCTCGGAAGCAATAAACGGGTGGAACCCCTTGCATCTCGGCACCTTTTGATGAGAATTGCGATGAAGGTCCGGAACAATCGGGCCACCTGTCCCCATCACAACCAATTGGAGGGTTCGCCCCATGCGGCGTTTTGTTATCGGTCTCGCAGCGACTGCGGTCGCCGTCTCGGCATTGTGGGCCCCCGCGGCCAACGCCGGCAAAGCCAACGATACACTCGTCTGGGCGACGGATCGCGAAAATCCGATCACCGATTCGAGTTATCTCAACACTCGCGAACTCGTCATCATCGGCACGCTGATCTTCGATCGCTTGGTGCATCTCGACGAGAAGTACGATCCTGTCCCGCTTCTTGCCGAGTCATGGAAGTGGGAGAGCGACACCGCACTCGACCTCACTATCCGCAAGGGCGTGAAATTCCACTCCGGCAAGGAACTGGATGCCGAGGATGTCGCCTACACGCTGAATTTCATCGTCGATCCGACCAACGGTTCGCTCAACCGCTCCTACCTGAGCTGGATCAAGAAGGCCGAGGTGCTCGACAAGCACAAAGTTCGCCTCGTGATGGACAAGCCATTCCCGACGGCCCTCATCTTCCTGGCCGGCGCCGGCAACATCCTGCCGAAGGGCCATTATGAGAAAGCGCCGGCGCGCGCCGATGGCAAAAAGGATTTCGGCGCCGTGCCCTCGGACGGCACCGGACCCTACATGGTCACGGAGTTGAAACCCGGTCAGTCCGTTCTCATGGAACGCAACGCCAACTATTGGGCCGGCAGCCCCAAGGGCATCCCACCGATCGGCAAGATCCTGTTCCGCACGATCAAAGACTCCAACACCCGCACCGCGGAATTGATGACCGGCGCGATCGACTGGGTCTGGGACGTGCCGAAGGATGAAGCCGAACGAATGCAGCGTGCGCCGAATCTCACGATCGAGAACGCAAAGACGCTCCGCTTCTCGTACCTGATCTTCGATGCAAAGGGCCGGTCGCCCGACAAGCGTTTCATGGACAAGCGCGTCCGTCAGGCGCTTATGCACGCGATCAACCGCAAATCGCTCGTCGACAATCTTGTGGGCGCGCCCTCCGAGCTGATCCACTCGCCGTGCCACCCCGACCAGTTCGCCTGCTCCAGCGACGTCACGAAGTATGATTACAATCCGGACAAGGCGAAGAAGCTGCTCGCCGAGGCCGGCCACCCGAACGGCTTCGAGTTCGATCTGCACGCCTATCGCGAGCGTCACATCACCGAAGCCGTCATCGGCGACCTCGTGCGCGTCGGCTTGAAGCCCCGTCTCGTCTATCTCCAATACGGCCCGCTCGTGCAGGCAGTCCACAAAGGGCAGGTGGCCGTCGCCAACATGACCTGGGGCTCGAGCTCCATTCCGGACATCTCGGCGAGCACGGGCCACTTCTTTACCGGCTCACCCGACGACCTTTCCCAGGACAAGGAAGTCATCGACCTGATCAATCAGGCCAACGGCACGATCGATCCCGACAAGCGCAAGGGCATCCTGCACACGGCGCTCAAGAAGATCGCAGACGAAGCCTATTGGGTCCCGATGTTCAGCTACGCCAAGTTCTACGCGTACTCGAACGCCCTCGACTTCAAGGCGACGTCCGACGAGATCCCGCAGTTCTACAAGGCGAAGTGGAAGTAGATCCAACGCCGTTCGAGGCGCCCGAATGTGCGGGCGACCCACGGCACCGCACTCAACCGAAAGCTTCGGGCGCCGCCGATGATATTTCGGCAGCGCCCGGAGAACGTTCCATCACTCGGAAACGAATGCGCCCATGGCCATATTTGCATTGAAGCGGTTAGGTGTGGCGATCCTCGTGGCGCTGACCGTTTCGCTGATCACCTTTTCGATGAACTACCTGTCGGGTGATCCGGCCATCACGATCGCCGGCGAAGGCGCGCGCATCGAGGACATCGAGAACATCCGCAAGTATTACGGCTTTGATCGGCCGATCATGGTCCAGTATCTCGACTGGCTGTGGAACGCGGTCCACGGCGACCTCGGCCGCTCCTACGGCCTGCGCCAGCCCGTCGCCGACGTCATCTTCCAGCGCCTGCCGACGACCATGTTGCTCGGCGCCTGCGCAATCACTTTCGGTCTGACGCTGGCGATTCCGCTGGGCGTGCTCGCCGCCGTCAAGCCGAACAGCATCTTCGATCGGGCCGCGTTGACACTCGCCGTTATCGGCCAGGCGATGCCGACGTTCTGGTTTGGACTGACGCTGATCCTCGTCTTCGGCGTCATGCTGCGCTGGCTGCCGATTACCGGCCAGGACAGTTGGTGGAACTTCGTGATGCCGGCGATCGCGCTCGGCTACAACGTGGCGCCGGCGGTGATGCGCCTGACCCGCGCGGGCATGCTCGAGGTGCTGGCGTCGGACTATATCCGTACCGCGCGCGCCAAGGGTCTTCGCCCCATGACCGTGTTGTTCAAACACGCGCTCCGTAACGCCGTCATCCCGGTCGTCGCGCTCGCCGCCGTCCAGTTCGGCTTCATGCTCGGCGGCTCGATCGTGATCGAGACGATCTTCCAGATCAACGGCCTCGGCTATCTCGCGTGGGAATCCATCCAGCGCAAGGATCTGCCGATGATGCAGGCGATCGTGCTGATCCTGTCGATAATCTACGTCGTCATCACCTTCCTCGCCGATATGCTCAACGCGTTCCTCGATCCTCGCATCAGGGTGAGCTGACATGGCCGAGACCACCGCCTCCCGCTCGACACTCGCCCGCGCCGGTATCCAGACCGCCGAGGAAATCATGGCGCCGACGCCGGGCGCGATGATCCGTCGCCGCGTATTCGGTCACGTCGGGCTGATGATTGGCAGCTTCATCCTGGTCACCATCATCGCGATGGCGGTCTTCGCGAATGTCATCTCGCCGCACGACGCCTACGACCAGCAGCTCGCCCGCAAACTCATCCCGCCGATCTGGCATGACGGCCCCAAAGTCACCTGGGCGCATCCGCTCGGCACCGACCATCTCGGGCGCGACTACCTCACGCGGCTGTATCATGGCGCGCAGGTGTCGCTGCTGATCGGCTTCTCCGCGATGATCATCTCGGGATTGATCGGTACGATTCTCGGCGTGATGGCCGGATATTTCGGCGGACGCGTCGACATGTTCGTCAACTTCCTCATCACCACACGGCTTTCGATGCCGGTGATCCTGGTCGCGCTCGCGGTCGTCAGCATCGTTGGCTCGTCGCTAACCGTCGTCATATGGGTGCTCGGCCTCCTGATCTGGGACCGTTTCGCCGTCGTCATGCGATCGGCGACCCAGCAGGTGCGCTCCCTTGAATTCATCACCGCGGCCGAAGCGCTCGGTTGCTCGCATATGCGCATTCTCCTGACCGAACTCGCGCCAAATGTGATGAACCATCTGATCGTCGTCGCAACGCTCGAAATGGCGCACGCGATCCTGCTCGAGGCGGCGTTGTCGTTTCTCGGGCTCGGCGTCCAGCCGCCGACACCGTCGTGGGGCCTCATGATCTCCGAGGCGAAAGGATTGATGTATTACGATCCTTGGCTGATCGCGATCCCGGGCCTTGCGCTGTTCATGCTCGTGCTGTCGATCAATCTCGTCGGCGACGGCCTGCGCGATGTGACGGCACCCGAGAACCGCAGCTAGACGCGAACGAGAAAGAATCACGAGGCCAATGAGCGATCGCATCCTGACCGTCGAGGGGCTTGAAGTCTCCCTGCCGGTGCCTTCCGGAACATTGAATGCGGTGCAGGGCGTGAGCTTTCACGTCGACCGCGGCGAGACCGTATGCATCGTCGGCGAGTCCGGCTGCGGAAAGTCGCTCACCGCGCTCGCCATCATGGACCTGCTGCCGAAGCGGGCGCGGCGCACGGCGCGTGAGCTGTCCCTGCTCGGCGAACCGATCGTCGGCGTCACCGAGACGGCGATGTCCGATCTGCGCGGCAACCGGATGGCGATGATCTTCCAGGAGCCGATGACGTCGCTCAATCCAGCCTACACCATCGGCAACCAGCTCGAAGAAGCGTTGCTCCGCCATCGTCGCGTCCCGCGCAGCGAGGCGCGCGACCGTGCCATCCATCTGCTCGAGCGCGTCGGCATCACGGCGGCAGGCCAGCGCCTGCGCCAGTACCCGCACCAACTCTCGGGCGGCCTGCGCCAGCGTGTCATGATCGCGATGGCGCTGATGACCGGGCCCGATCTGATCATCGCCGACGAACCGACCACCGCCCTCGATGTGACGATCCAGGCGCAGATCCTGCATCTTCTCGCCGAATTGCAACGTGAATTCCATATGGGGCTGGTGCTCATCACGCATGATCTCGGCGTCGTCGCGCGCATCGCCACGCGCGTCGTCGTCATGTACGCCGGTCAGGTTGTGGAGGCCGGCACGGCGGCAGAAGTGTTTGGAACGCCGCGCCATCCCTACACTCGCGGGCTGCTCGACTGCATTCCGATCCCCGGTAAAACGAAACGTGGCGAGCGCCTCGGCACGATCCCGGGCATGGTGCCCTCGCTCGTCGGCCGCATCCAAGGTTGCCACTTCGCGGATCGCTGCGAGTTCGTCATCGACGAATGCCGCGCCTATCCCATCGAGCTGACCACCGGCGCGCGCGCCGCCCACGCGGTACGCTGCATCCGCTCCGATGAGCTCAGCGGCGGCGCCCGCCCTGGAACATCGCGGGAGCAAGTGGCATGAGCAGCGCGCCAACCGCTTCTATGCCGCATGCCGCCGCGCCGACAGCACCGCCGATGCTCGAAGCCGTGGACGTCACGCGGATGTTCCTCGTCTCGCAGGGTTTCATGCGCGCGAAGAAGCCGCTTCATGCGGTCAATGGCGTCAACCTGTCGATCCGACAGGGCGAGGTCGTCGGACTTGTCGGCGAATCCGGTTGCGGAAAGACCACGCTAGCACGCTTGCTGCTCGGGCTCCTGCAGCCATCCTCCGGCATGCTCAAGATCGACGGCCAGCCGCTTACCGGCATGAAACGCCGTGATGTTGCCCGCCTTGTGCAGCCGGTTTTCCAGGATCCTTATTCCTCGCTCAATCCGCGGAAATCGGTGGGCTCGATCATCGGGCTGCCGCTCCGCGTGCAAGGCGAGGTCGACGGAGCCGCACAGCGCAAGCGCGTCGAGGAGATGATGGAACTCGTCGGCCTCGCGCGGCGGCTGTATGACAACTATCCGAGCCAGCTCTCCGGCGGCCAGCGTCAGCGCGTCGCGATCGCGCGCGCGCTCATCAACCGCCCGCGCATGGTCATTTGCGATGAACCGACCTCCGCGCTCGATGTTTCCGTGCAATCGCAGATCCTCAACCTCCTGCAGGATCTGCGCCGCGAACTCGGGCTCACCTATCTCCTGATCAGCCACAATCTCGCGGTCGTCGAGCACATGGCCGACCGCGTCGCGGTGATGTATCTCGGCCGCATCGTCGAGCAGACCGATACCGATACGCTGTTCCGCAACCCACGCCACCCCTACACCGAAGCGCTGCTGAAATCGGTTCTCACCCCCGAGCCCGGCCTCGGCGTGCCCGACACCCAGCTCGGCGCCGCCTATCCCAATCCGCTCAACATGCCGTCGGGCTGCCGCTTCCATCCGCGCTGCGCGCGCCGCTTCGGCCCCTGCGACACGATCGAGCCGCGTCCGCTCACCAGCGCAGACGGCATGGTGGAATGTCACCTCTATGATGACGACGTGAAGAAGGAGGCTGCGGAATGACAGCAAGCCGTTCAGGTGCGGTTGAACGCGCCGGGAAGTACATCGACAGCGGCCAGTTCGAGGCCGACCTTGCTGAGCGAGTTGCCGTCCGCACCGAAAGTCAGAATTTCCCCGATCCGACGGCGGTGGCCGAGTGCCATCGCTATCTCGGCGAGCACATGAAGCCCGCCTTCGAGGCGATGGGCTTCACGACGCACACCTACGACAATCCGTTTCCCGGACAAGGTCCGATCCTGCTCGCGACACGCATCGAGGATCCCAAGTTGCCGACCGTTCTCGGCTACGGCCACGGCGACGTCGTGCGCGGCATGGACGAGCAGTGGACAAAAGGAAAAGGTCCGTGGATCACGGCGCGCGACGGCGATCGCCTCTACGGGCGCGGCACCGCTGACAACAAGGGCCAGCACGCGCTCAACATGGCGGCGCTTTCAGCGATTCTCGCCGAACGCGGCGGCTCGCTCGGCTTCAACGTCAAGTTCATCGTGGAAACCGGCGAAGAAGCGGGCTCCAAAGGCCTCAAGGAATTGGTCCGCGCCAACGCGGCCGACTTCGCCGCCGATGTGCTGATCGCGTCTGATGGCCCACGCGTACGTCAGGATCGCCCGACGATGGCGCTCGGTTGCCGCGGCGCCATGAATTTCGATCTCGTCGTCGATCTGCGCGAAGGCGGCCATCACTCCGGCAACTGGGGTGGCCTCATCGCGAACCCGGGCTTCATCCTCGCCCACGCGCTCGCCTCCATCGTCGGGCCCAAGGGCGAATTGCTGGTCGAGTCGCTAAAGGCCCCCACCATGTCGAAAGCCGTCAAGGACGCGCTGTTCGACGTCGAGATTGACGGCGGCGACAAGGGACCGAGCATCGACGCCTGGTGGGGCGACGCCGGACTTACGCCGGCCGAGCGGGTCTACGGCGCCAACACATTCAACATTCTTGCTTTCACCACAGGCACACCAGGTCGTCCGGTGAATGCGATCCCACCAAAGGCGGTTGCCAACTGTCAGCTCCGTTTCATTGCCGGCACGCGGACCGAGCACATCATTCCAGCGCTCGAAGCCCATCTCGCCGCTGGCGGGCACACGCTCGTGAAGGTGCGCCCGCCGCCACCGTCGAACGATGGCACGTTCGCCGCAACACGCACCGAGCCGGACCATCCCTGGGCGGCGTTTGTAACGGGGTCGCTGCGCCGCTCCTCGAACATCAAACCAGCCATCATTCCGTCCATGGGCGGGTCGATCTGCAACGACATCTTCACTGACGACTTGGGGTTGCCGACAATCTGGATTCCGCACTCCTACGCGTCGTGCTCGCAGCATTGGCCCGACGAGCACATCCTGCTGCCGCTGTCGCGCAGCGCCATTCAACTCATGGCAGGGCTGTACTGGGATATCGGAGCCGGCGAAGGATTGCCGCCACGAGCGTGACCGTCGACGTCACGTGCTGCGCGCGAGATCGGGCTGCTACCGGCGCACAACAACGGCGAGTGTCCTCAGCGTTGCGTATTCGTCGCGCCCGGCGCAGACGCCTGCACGAGCGTGTCGAGATACCAGACCCGGACGTCGCCATCTTCGCTCGCTGATACGAGGCGCTGGCCGTCAGGAGAAAGCGTGAGCGAGCGGACCGAATTCCGGTGCTCCTTGTAGGTCGCGAGCTGCGATCCACTCGCCGAGTCCCAGACAGTCACAGCGCCGTCGTCGCCACCGGTCGCAACGCGCGTCCCGTCGGCCGAAAACGCGATGGCGCGGACAGCAGTGTTATGCGCCTGGATGTCGCGCGGCTGGCCGGTGCCCCGTGTATTCTGGATGCGCACGATGCCGTCGGCGGACCCGCTGCCCAGCAGATCGGCATTCGACGCAAAGGCCAGCGCCAGGATCCAGTCGCGATGGGACGGCAACTGCCGGATCTGCTGGCCGTCGCTCGTGCGAAACAACGTCAGGCCACCCGTGTCAGTACCGGTTGCGACAGTCGATCCGTTGCGCGAGATATCGGCGGCCTTGATGCCGCTGGCGTTGAGCCGGAACTCTCCAACCACCGCGCCGGGCGTGCGTGTATCCCAAACCTGCGCGGTTCCATCGGACAGCACTGATACAAAGCGCGTTGGAGTGGTGAACTCTGTTGCCACGACCCAGCGTCGGCCCGGTGTCTTGCTATCGCCTGCATCGGCGGCACGGAACCGTTGCGCCGTACCATTGAGCGACCAAACGATAATTTCGCCGCCCCATGCCCCGGTCACGATCTGTTGGTCGTCAGGCGACATGGAGATCGCCGAGATTGCGTCCGTGTGCTTGGTGCCGCTGAATTCTCGTGGCGTGCCGTTGGCAACATCCCATGCCTTGATCCCGCCGTCCGATCCGCCGGCAACGATCAAGCGCGCGTTCGTCTGAACCGCAACCGGGAAGGTTGCCGTCGCGCCAGGTGTCGAATAGGCGAGTTGACGCGGTCGCGCCGCCAGACTCCGCTGGCGCTCAGCCTCCGCGGCCGCTTGCCGCTGGCGTTCCGCTTCTGTGGCTGCTTGCCGCCGGCGCTCCGCCTCGGCGTCCGCTGCGGCCTGTCGCTTACGCTCCGCCTCGGCCTCGGCCTGCTGGCGCTGACGCTCGCCCTCCGCCCGGCGCGCATCCTCCTGTTGCTTCTGGCGCTCCGCCTCCAAGGCGACCTGCCGCTGGCGTTCGGCCTCAGCGCGAGCCGCAGCTACCTCGCGTTCGAGGCGCTCGAGATGCTCATTCTGGAGCCGCTGGGCGTCATCGGCCGCCTTCTTCGCTTCGCGTCGCTTGGAGTCGTCGGTGACCGCCCTGGCCACGTCTTGAGAGGCTGAATCCTTCCTCATGGCGAGAACCAGCCCGCCGCCACCGATGATCGCCACCGCTCCGGCAACCATCGCGATCGCACTCATATTACGGCGACGTGGCGCCGGGACCGACCGCGACGACGACGTGCCGGATCCGTCGATCGGCGTCGACTGATACCCGGCGGCAGCAGGTTGCGACTGCGGTCCAGGGCGCGAAGCCTCGCTTTGGCGCTGCGAGGGCAACGATCGCGGCGCTGAACGGGGTTGCGAATTGGAAGCGGCGCCGGCCGCATCCCAATGACGCGTTTCCGCACCTCCGGCGGCAATGTTCGCTGCGTCACTCCTACCGACCGACGGCCACGATTGCGGCTGCCCGGGTGGCGCCACCATGCCGTCGTAGAGCATCTCGCGCCAGATCGCGATCGAGGCCGGGCGCTGCTTGGGCCGGAGCACCATGGCCGCATCGATCGCGGCCAGGAATTCGTGCCGATAGCGTCCGGCACCCGCTTCAACAGCGGGCAACACCTGATCGTCGAGCATGCGCTCGGTCGCCTCGTAGGGCGTCTCGCCGGAAATGCACCGGTAGAGAGTCGCGCCGAGGGCATAGATATCCGTCCACGGGCCCTGTGAGCGGCTGTCGGTCGCGTACTGTTCCTGGGGCGAATACCCCTTCTTGACCACGCCCGTCAGGGTGCCCGTCATCTCGCCCATCACCCGGCGCGAGGCGCCGAAGTCCAGCAGCACGGGGGATCCGTCGGCGCGAACGATGATGTTGTCGGGGGCGATATCGCGGTGAAGGAAATCCGCGGCGTGCATCATTTCAAGTGAATCGAGCAGCGGTGGCACCAGCCGATCAAGTTCGCTCTGGGTGGGCAGGCGCACGAGATCGGCAAGCCAGGTCTTGAGACTAGGCCCCGTCTCGTATTTCATCACCATGTAGGCGGTGCCGTAGGCCTCGAAAACGCTCAAAACGCGGACGATTGCCGGATGCTCGAATTGGTTGAGCGTGCGCGCTTCCCGCAGAAAGCTCGACAGCAAACGATCGAAAATTTCCCGATCCCGCTCCGTGCGGGGACGAACGCTGTACGTGGCATCGCGAACGCCGAATTGGGACGGGTAATATTCCTTGATCGCAACCGGAGCGGCGAGACCGATATCGAACGCTTCATAGGTAATGCCGAAGCCGCCCGAGCCGATCACGCGCTCAATGCGGTACTTCCCGTCGAGGACGGTTCCCGTCTGCAATACCTGCCGGTAATCCATTCTTGCGCATCCGATAGGCGGCACGGAGCACTCGACGGCCAGCCGCCCTCATCATTGCCGCATCCACGCGACAATGCCAAGCGGCGCCCGCTCCATGACGCACCTCAAATTAAACTGAACAAGGATAAATATAGCGGATTTTTTCGCGGCAACAAGAGCCGTGATCGAAAAATGACGCGAATGGCGCGAGTGGCCATTCGTGACGTCGGATCCAGCGACCAATCGCCAACTGACGGCATCAGCGGATCGGAACTAGACAGAGCGCTACACGTTGGCCTCTCATCTTTTTTGCCGACGGGCGTACAGGCGAACAAATGAAAACACTCCGCCGAAAGGCAGCACGCGCGCTCCGCAGGCTCACCACCGCAACGCTGTTTGCAGTCCTCCTCGGCGCCATTAACACCACGACAGCGCTCGCGCAGCCCGCTTGCCCATCCGCTAGCCAACCAAATTCGCCGATCGACACCTGGATCGGCGCATCTGGTAGCCATCCACTCGTCGGCACCATTTTGAAAGGTGCCGAACCGATATTGTCGGCTGCAAACGTCTGCAGTCCATCGCCGCTGGCTCAGCTTCAGACTTCGCTGTCGACACATCTCGCCGGCGGCGGCGTGCTGCTCCTTGGTGAAATCCACGACAACGGTGCCCAGCACGCACTCCGCGCCCACCTTCTCGACGCGATCACCACCGATCTGGCGCGCCAGGGACGCCCAACACCCGCCCTCGTCTTCGAACACATCCGCACGGACCAGACTGCAGCCCTCGACGCGAACCCGGCGCCGACGCCCGACACTCCCGGCGAGCGCGCACGCGAACTGCTCATGCGCCTCCAATGGGACAAGAGTGGATGGCCCGTCGCCGATCTTTTCCTGCCAATTTTCGAAGCCGCGATTGCGCGTGCGCTCCCGATCCTGCCGGGGCATCCCACGCGAGCCGAGGTGCGCGACGTGGCGCGGCGGGGCCTCGATGCTCTGCCCGCCGACACCGTCACCCGGCTCGGCCTCGACGTGCCCCTTCCTGAGCCACTGGCGACGGCATTGCTCGATGAACTCGAGGCCTCGCATTGCGGTCTGATGCCACGATCCGCCTTCACCACGATGGCGCTGGCGCAGCGCTACCGCGATGCCCATCTGGCAGCGAGCCTGGCTTCGGCGGCGTCTCGCTACAGTGCAGCGATCCTGTTGGCCGGCAATGGACACGTACGCACCGACCGGGGCGTGCCGCGCGATCTCGTGCGCATGGCGCCGGAGCGCAAGATTATCGCCGTCGCGTTCATCGAGGTCGAGGATGGCATGATCAACGCGGGCAGCTACGTCCCGCGCGATCCTTCAGGCGTGCCTGCTGCCGATTATGTCGTGCTGACGCCACGCGCCGCGCGTGCCGATCCCTGCGATGCCATGCGCGCGCAATTCAAGAAAAAATAGCGACAGGTCAGCGGCCGGTCCGCGCAAGGCTCAAGCGAGCCAGCGCTTGCGCCGCTTGTAATGCTTTACGTCGCGGAACGACTCGCGCTCGCCGCCGCCGACACCGAGATAGAATTCGGCGACATCCGCGTTTTCGCGCAGCGCCTTCGCCTCACCGTCGAGGACGACGCGACCGGTCTCCAGGATGTAGCCGTAGTTCGCATACTTGAGAGCCATGTTCGTATTCTGCTCGGCCAGCAGAACCGATACGCCCTGCTCCTCATTGATGCGCTTGGTGATCTCGAAAATCTGCTCGACGAGTTGCGGCGCAAGGCCCATCGACGGTTCGTCGAGCAACATCATGCGCGGCCGGCTCATGAGCGCGCGGCCGATCGCCGTCATTTGTTGTTCGCCACCGGATATGTAGCCGGCGAGGCTTTGGCGACGCTCCTTGAGCCGCGGGAAATAGCCGTAGATCATCTCGAGATCCTGGCGGATCGCGGCGCCGCCATCGCGCCGCGTGTAGGCGCCCGTCATCAGGTTGTCCTCGACGGTGAGGTGGCCGAAGCAGTGGCGCCCTTCCATGACGTGGACGCAGCCGCGGCGCACCATCGAATTGGGCGTTTGCCCATCGACCCGCTCGCCCTTGAAATTGATGGCACCCTTCGTGACTTCGCCGCGCTCCGAATGCAGGAGGTTGGAGATCGCCTTGAGGGTCGTCGATTTGCCGGCCCCGTTTGCGCCGAGCAGCGCCACGATGCCGCCTTCTGCCACGTCCAGCGACACACCCTTGAGGACGAGAATGACGTGGTCATAAATGACCTCGATATTCTTGAGGCTCAGGATGGGCGGCGTCGGCGCGGATTGAGCGGCGGGTGCGACAGCGTTCACGCGACAGGCTCCGGTCCTCGACAGTCTCTAATCTGGAGAGAGAGGCGGTCGCCCGCCTCCCTCGTGATCAGCAGCATAGCGCTGCGCGTCAGCCTTCCTTCGAGCAGTCGCGTGGCGTGATCTTCTTCTCGGCCGCGTACTTCGCCGAATGCTCTGCCACCATGGGGTCGAGGACCGAGCGGTCGGCGGTGTAGAAATCGGAGATGACCTTCCAAGCCTTGCCGTCCCACTGGTGGACGCGGGCGAGGTCGGCACCTTGGTGATCGGTGCAGGTGAGCTTGATCGGCTTCAGCATACCCTCGAAGCCCAACTCCTTGAGACGCGCCTCTGAGAGATCGAGATTCTCGAAGCCCCAACGCACCTGCTCACCGGTCAGCGGCTTGTTGCCATACTTTTTCTGCGCAGTGCGTATCGCCTCGACGCCCAGCATCGAATTGATCAGGCCGCGATTGTAGAGCACCGTCGCGACCGTCGCCTTGCCGACACCCTTGCCCTTGTCGAAGAGCGACTTCTTCACATCGGCATGGACCCCGAACTCGCCTGCCGGATGCTGCAGCAATAGCGCTTTGTAACCGGTGGCCTGGTCGCCGGCGGGAATGACGTCAGGTTCGGCACCTGACCACCACACGCCGATGATCTTGTCGCGCGGATAGGCGACGGCAGCAGCTTCCTTGATCGCGGTGGAGTTCATGACGCCCCAGCCCCAAAGCAGGACGTAGTCCGGCCGATCCTGGCGGATGCCCAGCCACTGCGACTTCTGCTCGACACCCGGATGCGTCACCGGGATCGCCTTGAAGGTGAAGCCGTTCAGCTTCGCGCGCGCTTCAAGCGCCGCGATCGGTTCTTTGCCGTAGGGGCTGTCGTGATAGACGAGGCTGATCTTCTTGCCCTTCAACTTGTCGAAGCCGCCAAGCTCCTTCGCGACATGCTGAATGGCGACGTCGGCGGCCGTCCAGTAGCTGCCCACGGCGATAAAGTTCCAAGGGAATACCGCGCCGTTGCGGCTTTCAGAACGGCCGTACCCGAGCGTCAGCAAGGGGATCTTGTCACCGGGCACCTTCTCGGTCAGGGCGAAGGTGATGCCGGTCGAGAGCGGCGAGAAGTAAGCAGCACCGGTCGGGCCATTGCCCTTCAGTCGCTCATAGCACTCGACGCCTTTGTCGGTCGCGTAGCCCGTCTCGCACTCTTCGAAGATGAGCTTCACGCCGTTGATGCCGCCATCACGCTCGTTGATCAGGCTGACATAGTCGGAGACGCCGTCGGCAAACGGAATGCCGTTCGGCGCGTAGGGACCCGTCCTGTACACAAGGCCTGGAATGAACTGCTCGTTCTGGGCCATCGCCGGACCGGCCGACATGAGGATGCCGGCTCCCGAAAACACGGCGCTGACCGCGGTGGCAACTGCCAAGGTCTTTCGCAACATTACTTCCTCCTCCACACGCCGGCGAATGCCGGGACTATCGCGGGTGCTTGTTGTTGTTCATCCAGTTCGCCGCACCACGTCGCGAGCCGGACACCACTCTCAATCATGACCTCAATAGGGGTAGGGCCACAATCGCAACCTCTCCTTCGTGATCGACCAGAGCCGCGCAAATCCATGCGGCTCAACGATGAGAAGGTAGCAGATCAGCGATCCCGTCACGACGAAGACGAGATGCGAAACCGTTTCGACACCGACCGGAATGCCAAGTGCGTGCGGAATTTGATCCAACATGATCGGAAGGATCAGAATGAATGCGGCACCGAGGAACGAGCCGAGTATCGAGCCGAGTCCACCGATGATGACCATGAACAGCAGTTGCAGGGAACGGTCGATATTGAAGGCCAACGGCTCCCATGAACCGAGATAGACGAAGGCCCATAAGGCGCCGGCGACGCCGACGATGAACGACGAGACGGCGAAGGCAGTGAGCTTTGCGTAGAGCGGCCGGATGCCCATCAACTCGGCGGCGATGTCCATGTCGCGGATCGCCATCCATTGCCGTCCGATATTCCCGCGCACCAGATTTTTTGCGATGAGCGCGAAGACCGTCACGAACGTCAGGCAGAGGACGTAGCGTTCGATCGGGGAATTGATGAGGTAGCCAAAGATGCTCAATTCCGGCGCGTTGACCGAGCCGGACGGCGCGTAGTTCGTGAACCATTGGACGCGCAGGAAGACCCAATCGAAGAAGAACTGAGCGGCCAGCGTCGCGACGGCGAGGTACAGCCCCTTGATCCTGAGACTCGGCACGCCGAACAATATGCCGACAACCGCCGACATCAGGCCGCCCAGCAGAATGGACACGATCAGCGGCAGCGGCGCGATGCTGATCTCGGTGCCGAACCACGCGAGCGGAATATGGATGCCGGTGCCGAACTTGTAAGCGCTATAGGCGCCGATCGCCATGAACGCGCCGCTGCCGAGCGAGATCTGGCCGCAATAGCCGATCAGGATATTCACACCGATAGCGGCAAGCGAGAGGATCAAGAAGGGAATGAGAATGGCGCGCAGCATGTAGTCGCTGCCGAGCGGCCAGATTTGAAAGCGGGCCAGCAGCGGCACGCCGATGAAGACGAAAACCAGCAGCGCATACAGCGCGATCCGATCCTGTCGGATCGGAAAAATCGCCATATCCGCCGAATACGTCGTCTTGAACTGGCCGGCTTCACGATAGAGCACGCGCCATTCTCCTCAGATCCGTTCGATGAGCCGCTCGCCGAACAGGCCTTGTGGCCTGACGAGCAGAACTGCGAGAGCCAACACGTAAGCGAACCAGTACTCGATGCCGCCGCCGATATGCTGGCCAAGAAACGCCTCGGCAAGTTTTTCACCAGCGCCTACGATCAATCCTCCGACGATGGCGCCGGGCACCGAAGTGAATCCGCCGATGATGAGAACCGGGAGCGCCTTGAGCGCGAGAAAAGTGATCGAGAACTGTACGCCGAGCTTGGTGCCCCAGACCGTCGCCGCGACAAGCGCGACGAGGCCAGCGACGAGCCAAACAACGAACCAGATCCAGGTGATCGGAATGCCGACCGACTCCGCGGCCGCATGATCATCGGCAACGGCACGCAGCGCTCGCCCGGTCTTGGTGCGTTGGAAGAACACGGCGAGGCCGGCGACGAGGGCGCCGGCGATCAGGCCGCCCCAAACGTCGAGCTTGTTCACCAGGATGCCGCCGGGAAACGCGTTTTCGAACATGAACCACGCATCGGTCGGAAAGAGCGACAGCGGGTAGACGTCCGAGCCGAAGATCATCTGACCGGCGCCCTCAAGAATGAAGGTGATGCCGATCGTCGCCATGAACAGCGACAGGCCGTCCTGGTTGACGAGCGGCCCGAGCACGAGACGCTGCACGAGAGCAGCGGTGATCGCCATCACAGTTGCCGCGAACAGCAGCCCCAGCACGATCGCGGCCCAAGTCGGCACACCGCGCGCGACCATGAAGTCCAGCGAGCGGACCAGCGCCAGCCCCGCCACGAGCACCATCGCGCCCTGCGCGAAGTTGAACACGCCCGACGCCTTGAAGATCAGCACGAACCCGAGCGCCACCAGCGAATAAAGCACGCCCGCGAGCAGACCGCCGATCAGGACTTCGAGGAATTGACCGAAGACGACCACACAGTGCTCCCGTTAGTGACTGATTCCGAGATAGGCATCGATAACGCGCTGGTCGCGTTGAACCTCATCCGGCGTGCCGTCGGCGATCTTGCGGCCGTATTCGAGCACCACGACGCGGTCGGAAATATCCATGACAACACCCATGTCGTGTTCGATCAGCGCAATCGTCGTACCGAGCAGGTCGTTTACCGTGAGGATGTAGCGCGACATATCCTTCTTTTCTTCGAGGTTCATGCCGGCCATCGGCTCGTCGAGCAGCAAAAGGTCCGGTTCCATCGCCAGGGCGCGGCCGAGTTCCACACGCTTCTGCAGGCCATAGGGAAGCTTGCCGACCGGCGCCTTGCGGATGTGCTGAATTTCCAGGAAGTCGATGATCTTCTCGACCGCTTCGCGATTGCGGATTTCTTCGTTGAGCGCCGGCCCCCAGCGCAACGCCTGCCACATCAAACCGCGGCGCATCTTGAGCGCGCGCCCCGCCATGATGTTGTCGAGAGTGGACATCCCTTTGAACAGTGCGAGGTTCTGGAACGTCCGCGAGATCCCCTGCGACGCAGCGATGTAGGGACGCATGTCATGACGACGCGTCCCCTTGAAGGTGATCGTCCCGCCCTGAGGATGATAGAAACCGTTGATCACGTTGAGCATCGACGTCTTGCCGGCGCCGTTGGGGCCGATGATCGCACGCACCTCGCCTTTGCGGATGTCGAAGCTGACGTCGCTGATCGCCTTGACGCCGCCGAACGCCAACGAGACGTTTTCGACCGCGAGCATGACGTCGCCAATCGCGCGCCCGTCGGGATTGCGTTCCGGCGCCGGCTCCGCGGCGATCGGCTGGCCCACATCGACGTTCATTCCGCGGCCTCCTTGACCGCAGCCGCGACCGGCGGATACGCCTTCATGTCGACGATCCGCACGTCACCCTCGATGACACCCTTGCGGCCATCCTCGAACGTCACTTCCGTCTTGATGAGGCAGCGCTCGGAGCGGTTGTAGAGAGCGTCAATCAATGGCCCGTAGCGCTCCGCGATAAAGCTGCGCCGCACCTTCTGGGTCCGCGTTAGCTCACCATCGTCGGCGTCGAGCTCCTTGTGCAGGATCAGGAAGCGGCGGACCTGCGAGCCGGCCACCATCGCCTCAGTCGCCAGCGACGCATTGAACTCATCAACGCGCTTCTCGATCATCGCGTAGACATCGGGGTGCGCGGCGAGTTCCTGATAGCTGGCGTAAATGACGTTGTTGCGCTCCGCCCAGCTTCCGACCGATGTCAGATCGATGTTGATCATCGCCGTCACGAAGTCTCGGCCGTGGCCGAACGCCACGACCTCTTTGATCTCCGGATAGAACTTCAACCGGTTCTCGATGTACTTCGGCGCGAACAGCGTCCCGTCGGTCAGGCGCCCCACGTCTTTTGCGCGATCGATGATGCGCAGGTGGCCGCGCTGATCGATGAAACCCGCATCACCGGTATGGACCCAGCCATCGGCGGTCTTGGTTTCCGCCGTCGCCTCGTCGTTCTTGTAGTACTTGAGGAAGACGCCGGGGCTCTTGAAGAGCACCTCGCCGTTTTCGGCGATCTTGATCTCAATGCCAGGCCCTGGTTTGCCGACGGTCTCGGGAAAGACCTCACCGTTGGGCTGGAGCGTGATGAAGACGCTCGCTTCGGTCTGGCCGTAGAGCTGCTTCAAATTGATGCCGAGCGAACGGAAGAAGCTGAACAGCTCCGGACCGATCGCCTCGCCCGCCGTGTAGGCGACGCGAAGGTTAGAGAAACCCATGCGGTTGCGCAGCGGGCCGTAGACCAGGGCATTGCCGAGCCGATAGAGCAGGCGATCGCCGAACGGTACGGATTGGCCGTCCAGGATCCGCTCGCCGCAGCGGCGCGCGACCTTCAGAAAATAGTGGAACATCGCCTTCTTGAGGCGACCGGCATCTTCCATCCGCACCATGATCTGCGTGAGCATGTTCTCGAACACGCGGGGCGGCGCGAAAAAGTACGACGGACCAATCTCGCGGCGGTCCTCGGTAATTGTGTCGGGGCTCTCGGGGCAGGCAACGCAAAGAGCGCCGGCGAATGCCTGTCCATAGGAGAAGATGTGATCGCCGACCCAGGCCATCGGCAGATAGGCGATCATCGTGTCATCGGGCGTAAAATTGTCGAAGATGTTGGCGTTGCGACCGGAGACGACGACGTTCTCCTGCGTCAGCATCACGCCTTTCGGTCGCCCCGTCGTCCCCGACGTGTAGAGCATGACGCTGACGTCGCTGCCCTTGCCGGCCGCGACATCCGCAAGCCACGACCGTTCCGCATCGGGGCTCGATTTGAGCGCCTTGCGACCGGCGTCCTGAATACTCTCAATCGAACACAGATCCTTGGGGTCGTACTTCTGCAGCCCACGCGGATCGTTGTAGATGATCTTGCGAATCGACCCGACGCCCGCGGCGATGGACAGAACTTTATCCGCCTGTTCCTGGTCCTCAACGATCGCGTAGCGCACTTCCGCGTGCGACAGCACGTAGGCCATCTCGTCGGCGACGGAGTCCTGGTAAACGGGAACGGGGATCGCGCCGATGCTCTGCGCCGCGCAGAACGCCCAATAGAGCTGCGGGCGATTGTCGCCGATGACGGCAATCGTCTCGCCGCGCACGACGCCAAGTTCCTTGAGACCGACCGCGAACGCCTCGATCTCTTCCTTGGTCTGCTGCCAGGTCCAGGTCTGCCAGATGCCGAACGCCTTCTCGCGAAAGGCAGGACGCAGCGCGTGCTGCTTCGCATTGTGCAGAAGCAGCTTCGGAATCGTGTCCAAATCGGTAGCCGAATTAGCTACGGCAGGCGCAGTTGTAGCTGTCACCTTGTTCGCATCCTCCCTCCGCACGTCCGGCCGCATTATCGCAGCTTCTGATCGATTGGAACCGCTTCAATAGTTTAAGCCAATCCCCCACGCAAGCGAATGAGTTGCCACCATTCCCGCATCTTACCGGCCGATCCGATGACGGATTGCCGGTGTCCGCAATCTTGCTGTAGCTGCGCATGGCGTCAAATGAACAAATTGGCAGAGCTCTGCGGGCCGAAACGGCCCCTTCGCTCCGTTAACGCCGGCTGAGGTTTTGCCAACGGCTACTCGCCGACCGTGACGACAACCACAGTGGTGTTGTCCTGATGGGGCTCGCCGGCGTCCGCGACCGCCTGGATCAGCGCCTCGGCCGTCGCTTCGGGGCCATCCTTGCGGAACGCGGCGATGACGCGCGCGATCTCGATATCGGCAATCGAGTTGATGCCGTCGCTGGCGAGAACCACGACGTCACCCTGCTCCAGCGGCCAAGGATCCTGCGCAAGATCGACAAGATCGAGATCCTCGCCGACAACCGCTGAGCGCAGCAGATGGCGACGTGGATCGTCGCGGGCCTCTTCCGGATCGAGGCGGCCCGTTTCGACGAGCTTGTCCAGCACGGGGGCCATCGAATGGTCTTCGTTCAGCCGTGCCATCTCACCGCGCCGGTAGAGATAGAGTGGACTGTCGCCGACACTGACCCAGTTCGCATTACCGCCGTTGAACGCAACACCGATCAACGTCGAGCCCATGCCGCGCAGGCCCGGCCGCTCGCCGACCAGCGCGCCAATCGCGCCGTTGGCCGCATCGAGCGCAGACCGCAGGCGATCGCGCGCACCACCGCTCTGCTCGACGTACTGCGCCTTGAAGTTCTTGCAGACCGCGTCGCTGGCAATCGCGCCGCCAGCATGTCCACCCATGCCATCCGCCAAGACCGCGAGAAGCTGCGTCCCATCAGTCGAGCCGTGTTTCGGGTCATCGGCCGCCGGCCAGACGACGGCGGAATCTTCCTGGTAGCTGCGACCACCCTGACTCGCCCTTACGGCATACTGCAACTTCACGGCCGAGCCTCTGTTCGATGATCGATGCGCGCCAGGCGCCCCAATTTCATGGGTGCTCGGCGCCGGAGCGTCAAGAGCTGTCGGCGCCGCAAGGGCTGCCGGCTAAACGGACCGCGCCGCGATACGGGGCGCGGCGACCAGCTCAACCCTTGAGATCGTTGAGCTCGGACCAATCGAATTCTACGCCACAAAACGGCACGAAAGCGAGCTGCGTCCGCCCGACGGTGACGAGATCCATGGCCGACAGCTCGACGGCGCCGGTCGGCTTTTTTTCGTTAACGGCCACGATGTTGGTCTTCGCGAGGTTGGGCACGAGCAGATACTTGCGGTCAATGGAATCGTAGCGCAGGTAGGCCTGCTCTTCGTTGGAAATGGCGTCGTCGCCGAAATCGAGCGGTATACGTTGCGTCGAGGCGCGACCGATTGTGTTGTTGCCCTCGTAAATCGGCCGGAAGGCCCCGAGGCCGGGTCCGCCAACGATCACCAACCAGCCGACGACGGGATCCTGATGGAACTCGGTCCGCTTCACGGTGGAGCGTCCGCGCACGAGTTGCGTGCGCGGCGGGGCGGAAATGGGATCGTGCCGCGCCACGGCATCGGGCATGGTCTCGACGTGATTGCCGGCCGGCCGATCGGCTGCGGGGGCGGCGGGGGCGACGATTTCCAATGGCGCAGACGTCGTTGCCGGCGTCGGCGGGGCGGTTAGCAGCACGACCGGCAGCGGCGGCGGCGCGTCGCTCGGGGCGCGCGCGGTCACGGAGTCGTGGACCTCGTGGGCTTCTTCGCGGGCTGCGTCACGGCGCGGCTCCGTAGTACCGCGATCGACAATCTGCGTGATCCGCCGGTCATCACGACCTGCCGCGATCAGCGCGTCGCGCAGCGATCCGATCGGCCGCATTAAGCCGCCGCGTTTCGACCCGATCGGCTGCCCGTCCGGTGGCCTCGTCACTGGCGTCTCGTTCGGCATGCATGGTCTCCCTGGAGGATTGGCGTGAAGGTCTGTTGGTTGATTTGGAAGCAACCGGCGCGAGGCTGCCAGCGGGCGCCTCGGCGCCGAGATGGAACGTGACCGCGGTTTCGCCGAGCATGATCCGATCACCATCGCGCAACCCCGCAGACCGATCGACGCGCCGATCGTTCAGCAGGAGCACGTTACCGGTGCCGGCGGTCAGGTCGACCAGAACGAATTCGCGATCGGGCGTCCGCTGGATGAGTGCGTGATGCCGATGCACCGACGCATGATCGAGCGCGATGTCATTGTCGCTGTGCCGCCCGATGCGCAGCATTTCGCCGGAGAACAGAATCGGCGCCAACGTCCCATCTTCAACGCCAGCACCACCGGTCGCAATCTCAATCCACGCCTTGTCACCGATGCGAGCACCATCACTGGACAACGCGGGAGCACGAACAACGTCGACTTCGCGACGCCGCCGCATCGCGCGGCCGAATGCGACGACGCCCGCCAGCAGCGGCAGCAAGCCGGCAATCGCGAGACCGATCACGAGGATCGGCGACCGCTGATAGGTTTCCACAATCTGCGCACCGGTTCGCCAAGCGAAGTCGACCACGCGTTGGTGCACTGGCTCCATCGAGAGCTGGAGCACTTCCTTGGGAGCACCGACGCCGGGAGCTTGGCTGACGGCCGGAACGATCACCATCACTGATGCGACGATCGCCAGAATGACGACGCAGGCCCATGCCCACGACGACCGCCGTTCCGGATCACTCGTCACCAACCGCCCACCTGCCATCGTTCCATCGACCGATTCGCCGCAAAGACTCTGCTTGGGCTTGGCGGCAGGAACATGGCTTTTGTGGGGATCTGGACAATACTGGCTGTGCAGATCCTGCGCGCTCTACTCCGGCAGGACGTGCGCACCGTAGGTCGCCCGCAGCTCGCGCTTGGATACCTTGCCCGTCGCCGTCATGGGCAAGGCTTCGGCGAAGATGACGTCATCGGGCACCTGCCAGACCGCAAGCTTCTTTGCCACGTGCGCAAGGATCGCTTCCTTGGTCACGTCGGCGCCTGGCGCCTTCACGACCACCAGCAGCGGCCGTTCCGTCCACTTTGGATGCGGCACGCCGATCACCGCCGCGTTGGCAACGCCCGGGCAGCTCATGACCGTATTCTCGACATCGATCGAGCTGATCCACTCGCCGCCCGACTTCACCATGTCCTTGGTCCGGTCGACGATCGTGAGGAAGCCGTTGGGGCTGATCCGCGCCACATCGCCGGTCCCGAACCAGCCATCCTTGTCGAGCGCGCGGGCGGTCGCCTCTTCGTTATTGAAGTACCCGTTCACGACCGCGTTGCCACGCACGAACAGCTCTCCGCTGGCCGTGCCATCCTGCGGCAGCCGCTTGCCCTCCTCGTCGACGATCTTGAGATCGACACCGAACATGCGCTGGCCCTGGATCGCCTTCGCCTTGACGCGCTGGTCGAGCGTCAGCGACGGATCATTGGCGCGTTGCGGCGTGAAGGCACCGATGGGGCTCATCTCGGTCATCCCCCAGCCGTGCAGAACGCGGATGTCGAAATCGCGCTCGAACGTCTCGATCATCGCGGGCGGTGGCGCGGAACCACCAACAATCACCTCGCTGAGATTGCGTGGCTTGCGCCCGCGTTGTTTCATCTCCGCGATGAGGCCCAGCCACACGGTCGGCACACCCCACGAGGAATAGACCGCTTCACTCTCCATGAGATCGAACAGACTGGCACCGTCGAGCCGGGGGCCCGGGAACACCAGTGGCGTTCCGGAGACGGCGGCCGCGTAGGGGAGGCCCCAGGCGTTGGCATGAAAAAGCGGGACGACCGGCAGGACGGGCTTATTGACACCGAACGGCGAGCCGACACAGGAGATCGTGAACAGCGTGTGCAGGACCGTCGAGCGATTTGAGTAGAGCGATCCTTTGGGATCGCCGGTCGTGCCCGACGTGTAGCAAAGCGCGCACGCCGCGTGCTCATCCATTTCCGGCCACTCGATCTCGGGCTCACCGGTCTCGAGCAATTCCTCGTAGCACTGCAGGTTCTCGACGGTTGGCGCGCTGGGCATATGGTCCCGGTCCGTCATGGCGAAGTAGGTGCCGACGGGGCGGAAAGCGGGTGCCAGCTTGGCGATCAACGGCGCGAATGTCAGATCGAAGAAAAGAATCTTGTCCTGCGCGTGATTGACGATGTAGGCCATCTGATCCGGCGAGAGGCGCGGATTGATCGTATGGCAGACCGCGCCGATTCCGGAGATCGCATAATAGAGTTCGAAATGCCGATACGTGTTCCACGCGAGCGTCGCGACGCGATCGCCGGGCTTGACCCCGAGCTTGAGGAGCGCATTGGCGAGGCGCGCGATCCGTGGGCGCGACTGAGCATAGGTATATCGATGGAGGCCGCCTTCGACGGTCGACGTCGTGATCGTGCCCGGGCCATGGACCTCGGCGGCGAAATCGATCAGTCTCGAGACCAGCAGCGGCTGGTCCATCATCTGGCCCTTGAGCATGGCGCGTTTCTCCCGGATTGTTATGACGCGAAGTTAAACGCCAGGGTCCCCCAAGCCAAGCAGGCTGAACGGTTGTCGGCAGCATAGCTGTCCGCGTCCCGAACTTTAGGAGTAACAACCATGGCCACGGCCACCCTGACGAAGTCCGGCGATGTCGCCGTCATCCGGCTGGAACATGCACCGGTCAATGCGCTGGCGCAGGGTGTCCGCCAAGGCCTCAAGGATGGCATCGCCGCCGCCAACGCCGATCCGACAATCAAAGCGATCGTGGTTACCGGCGAGGGCCGCGCGTTTTCCGCCGGCGCCGATATCACCGAATTTCGGTCCGGGCCGAAACCGCCAGGGCTGGGGGAGGTCATCGACGGCATGGAAGCGTCGGGCAAACCGGTCGTTGCCGCATTGAACGGACTGGCGCTCGGTGGCGGACTGGAGGTCGCGCTCGGCTGTCACTACCGCGTTGCAACGAAGGCTGCCAGCCAGCTCGGTCTCCCCGAAGTCAAGATCGGGATCCTACCGGGCGCCGGCGGCACGCAGCGCATGCCTCGCCTCATCGGCGTCGAGGCTGCCCTCGACATGATCGTGTCGGGCAATCCGATCAACGCCGAGAAAGCGGCCAAGGTCGGTCTCGTCGATCGCGTCGTCGAGGGTGACGTCGTCGAGGGCGCGATTGCGTTCGCGCGCGAGCTTGTTGCCGCCGGCAAGGGACCGCGACCGATCAGCGCCACCCGCATTGATCCAGCGAGCCTGCCGAAGGACCTGTTCGACAACAAGCGCGCCTCGATCGCGCGGCATCCGTCCGGCCCAATGGCCGCGAAGAACTGCATCGCCGCCGTCGAGGCCGCGGTCGGATCGGACTACAAGAGCGGCCTCGCCCGCGAGCGCGATTTGTTCCTGGAACTGGCCGGCAAGCCCTATGCGCGCGCGCTGCAGTACGCCTTCTTCGCCGAACGGCAAGTGGCGAACATTCCCGATATCGGCAAGGACGTGACGCCGCGCGAGATCAAGACAGTCGGCATCCTCGGCGCCGGCACGATGGGCACGGGCATCGCGCTCGCCTTCCTCAACGCCGGGCTGCCTGTGACAGTCGTCGAGACCAACCAGGGCGCTCTCGACCACGGCGCCAAGCGGATCCGCGATACGATCGACAGCAACGTCAAGCGCGGCCGCATCACCGAGGATGAAGGCGCGCGCCGCATCGGCAATCTGGCGACGGGCCTCGATCTCAAGGTGCTCACCAACGCCGATCTCATCATCGAGGCGGTGTTCGAGAACATGGCGTTGAAGAAGGAGATCTTCGCCAAGCTCGATGCCGTCGCCAAGCCCGGCGCCATCCTCGCGAGCAACACCTCCACGCTCGACGTCGACCAGATCGCCGCCGCCACCAAACGGCCGCAGGATGTGCTCGGGATGCATTTCTTTTCACCGGCCAACATCATGCGTCTGCTGGAGTTCGTACGCGGCAAGGCGACTGCCAAAGACGCGCTTGCATCCGCGATGGCGATCGCCCGGCGCATCGGCAAGGTCGGCGTCGTCTCCGGCGTCTGCTTCGGCTTCATCGGCAACCGCATGGTCGAAGCGTATCTCGAAGAAGTGCAGGCGATGATGCTCGAAGGCGCGACGCCGGCCGATATCGACAACGCTCTTGAGTCGTGGGGGCTCGCTATGGGCCCCAATGCGATGATGGATATGGCTGGTCTCGATGTCGGCTACCGCATCCGCCAAGAACACAAGCCGAGCGAGGAGCGTGCGCGGTTCTATCGCGTAACCGATGCCATCGTCGAGATGGGGCGGCACGGCCAGAAGACCGGCGCGGGGATGTATTCCTACGGCGCCGATCGCAAACGCCAGAGCGATCCGCAAATCGAGGCGATGTTCGCTAAGGAAGGCGCGGCGCAGGGACGCGCCAACCGCAAGCCAGAGGCCGAAGAGATCGTCGAGCGGTGCCTGCTGCGACTCGCCAATGAGGGCGCGCAAATTCTCGACGAGGGCATCGCGCTGCGTGCTTCCGACATCGATACGATCTATCTCAACGGCTACGGCTTTCCCGGCTGGCGCGGCGGTCCAATGTGGCAGATCGAGGAGATGGGGCTCGCCAAGGTCGTCGAGAAGATCAAGGGCTACGAGGCGCGCCATGGTGCGCGCTGGAACGTCGCGCCGTTGCTCGAGCGGCTCGCGGCGTCTGGCGGCAAACTCGCGGACGCCGGTGTCAAAGGCTGAGCCCGATCACCTCTTCTTGGTCGCCTTCGCCGGCTTCGGCAGCGAGCCGAAGTAGGCCGCGAGCGCGCGGTATTCGGGCTCATCCATGGACTGTGCCACAGACACCATGGCCTCGTTCGTCCGCTCGCCGTTGCGGTAAAAAATCAGCGTCGCAACAAATTCTTCGGGATCCCACCCGGTGATCGAGGGAATGCCGTTGTCGGCCCCGTCAACACGATGGCAGGCGCTGCACTCGCCCGAAAGGTGGCGGCCGTAAGCGAAAAGCTTGCTGTCGTTTGCGGTGGCACTGACCTTGCTGACGTCGGCGGCGAGAAGCGCAATCAATCCAGATCCCGCCAGTAGTACGGGCATGCGGCGTCGCAATTCCACGGCCTCCTCCCAAGTCGCCTATGGCGCGTGATCCGCGCTCAGGTTTTCTCTGGCAACATCCCCTTCGCGCAGTAATGACGATAGAGCGTCGCCACGATCTCCTTCGCCACGGTATCGGTCAGCGAGTAGTAGGCGAAATGTCCGCGCCGCTCGGCTTTGACGAGACCATCGAGACGGAGCCGCGTCAGATGCTGTGAGGTCAGGCTCTGGCGCGCACCGATGGCATCGCAGATTTCGGTCACGGTCTTCTCGCGCTCGACGAGCAGGCAGAGGATCATCAGTCGATACGGGCTGCCGATCGACCGCAGCACGTTCGCGGCCTCCTCAGCCGCCCATCGCATCTGGTCGAGCACCTCGCCGGGCGGCGGGTTGCCGTCCTCCGGCGAAACCTTGGCGAGAACGTCGCTGGACATGGCTCTGGATGCCTTTTCGCAGTGCGGAGGCCTTCGACAGCCGCCCGGTCACACCCACAATGAATATTCGCAAGTTGCAATATTTGCAATCCAGACGCGGTTGCCGAGCCTGCTTAACCTTCAATTTCTTGAGGTTGTGTCCTTCATCAGGCTTGCGAGACGCGCCTGCTCATCGGCCGTCAGGGGCGATTGCGCAGGCGCGATATGCTGACCGCGTGCCTTCACGAGGCGCCAGCCGATGCCCCCCGCCGCCAGCATGAGCAACAAGACCGGCGTCAGCCACAACATGAGGGTGTGCCAGCCCAAGGGCGGCCGGAGCAGGACGAACTCGCCATAACGCGCAACCAGGAAGCGCGTGACTTCGGCGTCGCTATCGCCGGCAACCAGACGCTCGCGCACGAGCAGGCGCAGATCGCGGGCGAGCGGCGCGTCGGAATCGTCGATCGATTGATTTTGGCAGACGAGGCAGCGCAGGTTTGCCGAGAGGCCGCGGGCTCGCGCTTCGAGCGCCGGATCGGGAAGCACTTCGTTCGGCTGCACCGCGTAGGCCGCAGCGCTCGCCACGATGAGGGAAAGCACCACCAGGATCGCGCGCGCACTTTTCTCGATCATGGTCACTCCGCCGGCACGGCCGCTGGGCCGCGCCGTCGAGCGCGGCGGGGCGCGCCAACCCGCAGCCGCCGGTCGCTCAGCGACAGCGCGCCGCCGATGAACATGATGATGGTCCCGATCCAGATCAGGCGCACCAGCGGATTGAAATACATTCGCACCGCGTAGGCGCCGTCGCCGGCTTCGTCGCCGAGCACGACGTAGAGATCGCCCAACAATGCGACATAGATGCCGGCCTCGCTGGTCGCCTGGGGCGGCGCGCTGTATTGGCGCTTCGACGGCGCGAGATCGACCACCGATTGGCCGCCGCGCGTGACGCTCACGACGCCCACCACTTCGCGATAGTTGGGCCCATTGTCGGGTGCCACACCCTTGAACGTCAGTGCGTAACCGGCGATGTCCGCTGTCTCGCCAGGGCGCATCGTGAGGATTTTTTCGCTCTGCCAGGCGCTGGTCGCGGTGATCCCGAGCACCATGACGCCGACGCCGGCATGCGCCACGGTGGTGCCATAGACGGAACGCGGCAGATTGCGCAAACGGCGAAAGACCTCGGCGCTGTCGGCGTTGCCGGCGCGGACACGGACCAAAAGCTCGCTGATGGCGCCAGCGATCACCCATACGCCGAGCGCCATCGCGAACGGCGCGAGCCACGGGCCTCGCTGGACCACCGCGAAAACCGCGACAATGGCGCAGATCGCCAGCAGTCCCGCGACCCACAGACGTTGCAGGGCCGCGTGAATGTCGCCGCGCTTCCAACCCATCAGCGGGCCAAACGGCAATGCCAGGAGCAGCGGCACCATCAATGGCACGAAGGTCGAATTGAAGTACGGCGGACCAACGGAAATCTTGGCGCCGTTGATCGATTCGAGCGCGAGCGGATAGAGGGTGCCAATCAGCACCGTACCAGTCGCCGTCGTCAGCAGCACATTGTTGAGCACCAGCCCACCTTCGCGGCTGATCGGCGCGAAGATGCCGCCTTGGCGCAGGCTCGGCGCCCGCCATGCATAGAGCGTCAGAGCGCCACCGATGAACACCATCATGATCGCGAGGATGAACACGCCGCGCTCGGGGTCGACGGCGAAAGCGTGAACCGACGAGAGCACTCCCGACCGGACCAGGAACGCACCCATCAGCGACAGCGAGAACGTCAAGATCGCCAGGAGGATCGTCCAGACTTTGAGCGCCTCGCGCTTCTCCATGACGACGGCCGAGTGCAGCAGCGCGGTGCCGGCGAGCCACGGCATGAACGACGCGTTCTCGACCGGGTCCCAGAACCACCAGCCACCCCAGCCGAGTTCGTAGTAGGCCCACCACGAGCCCATAGCGATGCCGACCGTCAGACACATCCACGCAGCCAGCGTCCACGGCCGCACCCAGCGCGCCCACGCGGCGTCCGTGCGACCCTCGATCAGGCCGGCGATCGCGAACGAATACGCCATAGAGAAGCCGACGTAGCCCGCGTAAAGGAACGGCGGATGGAAGGCCAGCGCCGGATCCTGCAGGATCGGATTGAGGCCGCGCCCATCCGCCGGAACGGGATCGAGGCGCAGGAAGGGGTTCGATGTGAGCAGGATGAACAGCAGGAACGCGAGCGCGATTGACGCCTGCACGCTCAGCACGTTGGCGCGCAGCGTTTCCGGGAGGTTGGTGCCGAAGGCGGCGACGGCCGCACCGAACAGCGCCAGGATCAGAACCCACAGCAGCATCGAGCCTTCGTGGTTCCCCCACACGCCGGAGATGCGGTAGATGAGCGGCTTCTCCGAATGCGAGTTGGCGTACACGTTGGCGACCGAAAAGTCGCTCGTGACGTAGGCGTGCGTGAGCGCAGCGAACGCAACGATCAGCAGTCCGAACTGCGCAAGCGCCGCCGGCTCGCCGACGCACATGAGGCGGGTATCACCGATCCTTGCGCCCCACATCGGCAGCACGGTCTGCACGAGGCAGACGAGGAAGGCGAGCACCAGTGCGAAGTGTCCAAGCTCGACGATCATGTGCGGGTCATTCCTCGCATCATTTCTTTTCGCTGACCGGTTGCGGGGCGGTGGTTGCAGGCGGCGGCGCGCCGTGCTGCCAGAGCCCTTTTTCCTTCAGCGCCTTCGCGACTTCGGGCGGCATGTAGGTTTCGTCGTGCTTCGCCAGCACCGTATCGGCGCGGAAAATCTTGCCGTCCTCGAGCTTGCCTTCCGTCACCACGCCCTGACCTTCGCGGAATAGATCCGGCAGCACACCGCGATAGCGCACCGTCACTTGCTCGGCGGTGTCGGTAATGGAGAATTCGACGTCCGCGCCTTGCCCGCGCTTGACGCTTCCCGTCGCGACGAGGCCGCCGAGCCGGATGCGCTGGCCGACCGGCACCGACTTCGCCGAAAGGTCGCTCGGCGTGTGGAAGAACACGATTGAATCGCGCAGCGCCACCAGCACCAGCCCGACCGCAACGGCAAGCACACCAAGCGCGCCGGCAATCAGGATGCCTCTTCTGCGACGGCGGCTCATGAAGACAGCCCCAGCGTTAGCGCCAACGCGCCCAGCACTTCAAGCGACGCCGCTTCCTGGGCCAACGCTGCCTGCGCCCGCTTGAGCGCCGCTTGCGCGTCCTCGCGCCGGCCGAGCACGACGTAAGCGCGGATCAGCCGCTGCCATCCTTCGAGGTCGCGGCCGTCTTCGCTCAGCCGCTTGTCGAGACCTGCAACCATGCCTTCGATCATTTGGCGACGAGCTTCTGGCGTCATCGACTGCGCGGCGTCGACATCATCCTTCGCGAGACCTGGCGCTTTGCCGGCGGACGCCACCGACGCGACCTTGCCCGCCGCGGGCGGGACGCCCTTGCCCGGCGGCAGCGGGTCTGTTGGAAGACCCAGCTTCGTGCGCGCCGCACGCCAGCGCTCGACCACGGTCGGGCGCCACTCGGCCGTCTCATCGCCTTCACCCAGAAGCTTGGCGTAGGCCGTCGCGGCCTCTTCAAACTTTCCGTCCTGCTCCGCGGCCACGGCGAGCCAGAACCGCGGCTCCATCCGCTCGGGGGCGAGTTGTTGGATGCGCGCATATGCGGCGCGTGCGGCTTCTGTCACGACCCCATCGCTCGCAAGTATTTGTGCCTCGGCGAGGCCGGCCAGCCGATCCTGGCTTTCGCCGACCAGCCGCAATGCCTGCTGAAACGCGTTCGCGGCGTCGCCATAGCGACCGAGGCGCAGATAAACCGGCCCGATGACATCCCAGCCGCGGCCGTCTTCGGGATGCAGCCTGAGCCGTTCCTCGACCTGGGCGACGAGTTGGGTGACTCCCGGCGTCGTGCCAGCCGGCGCCACACGGCTGGCGTGGGGAACGCCGGGCCGGCTGGGCGCGCCGATCGTGAGATAGGCAATGATCGCGAACAGCGGCAAAGCCACGGCGACCATCGTGGCGACTGCGCGAGAATAGGTGTGTGCCGGAGCACCGGGCATCGCCCCCCCACCCGCCCCGCTCGCGGCCAGCAGGCGGCGTGCAATTTCGACGCGCGCGGCATCGGCTTCTGCCTCGGCGATTAGTCCGCGTGCGCGCTCCGCCTCGATTTCGGCAAGCTGATCACGGTAGACCGCACTTGCCGCAACCCTGGACACGCCTTCGGCCACGTCACCCGTTGCCGCCTCTGGATGCGCGTCCGCCAGCAAAGGACGCAGCAATGCCGCCACGACCGCCGCCGTCAGTACCGCAAAACCAACCCAAAGCAGCATCGCTTACCTCTCGGCCGGCCCTGCCACGACGGTAAGAGCTCGGCGCCTTCGCCTTTGCCTTGCGCTCCGTCAATACGGACGCAAACCGGCGGTTGCAAGGCATTGCCGCGTCGCAGCGTCACGCCGCCGGCAGAATGAGCCGTGCGCTCAGGCCGCCCGCTGGCGCCGCTTCCAGCGCGAATGAGCCGCCATAAACCTGAACCAGATCCGCGACGATTGACAGCCCGAGCCCGGAACCGGGCTTGCTTTCATCGAGACGCCGCCCCCGCTTCACGGCTTGCGCCCGCTGCTCGGCATTGAGTCCGGGACCATCGTCCTCGACAACGATTTGGACAGCCCTGGCAGGACGCTGCGCATCGGGCTCCACCAATGTCACCTTGAGCTGTACCCGGCTGCCGGCCCATTTGCAGGCATTGTCGAGGAGGTTACCCAGCATTTCCTCGAGATCCTGGCGTTCGCCGCGGAAGCGGATGCCGGGCGGGCAATCCGCGGTGATTTCGATATGCCGGTCGCGATAAATCCGACTGACCGCCCTAATGAGCCCACGCGCGACGCCGTCCACCTCGGCAACGGTACCGATCACGCCGACCTGGGCGGCAACGCGCGCGCGGTCCAGATAATGATTCACCTGATCGCGCATGATCTCGCCTTGTTCGACAACCTTGTTGCCGAACGGCGTACGCTCCTCGCGGGCCTCGTTGATCATCACGGCGAGCGGTGTCTTCAGCGCGTGGGCCAGATTGCCGACTTGCGTGCGGGCGCGCTCGATCGTGTCCTGATTGGCACGAATGAGTGCATTCAGTTCCGACCGTAGCGGTTCGATCTCGGCCGGCAGATCGCCTTCGAGCCGCTGCGCACGCCCCGAGCGGACATCAGCGAGGCCGCGCTCGATCGCCTCGAGCGGCTTCAGCCCGTAGCGGACCTGCACGAATGTTGCCCCGATCAGTCCCAGACCGGCGAGTGCGAGCGCCATAACCAGCGGCAGGCGGAATTCGTCGATCCGCGCATCGACGAAATCCTGATTGCCGGCCACGACGTAGGAATAGTTGTTCTGCACCTCCTCGTCGCCGAGGCTGAAAACGATTTCACCGACGCGCAGGGGCTCGCCGAGCGGTCCTGCCGCTTCCGTCCAGCGGATATTGCTCGAATCCGTCGTGACATTGGTCGCCGACGGGAGCGCCAGCACCTCGCTCGCCAGCGAGGCCGAAACCATGCGGCGGCCCGGGCTGGAGCCGAGCGGCGTGATCTGCCAGTACCAACCCGAATGGGTAACCTCGAACAGCGGTTCGCCGACGTTGCGGGGAAAGCGCGGCTCGGCGCCGCCGTGATCGGTGCTGAAAGCGATAATGAGCGTGAGAAGTTGGCTCAGCCGCGCGTCGTGCGACGACGCGAGTTCGCGTTGGCGCACGTAGTCGATCGCGAGGCCAGCCACAGGCAGAATAACCAGCGTCCACACGGCCGCCGTCACGAACAGCCGGAACGCGAGTGAGTTAACTTTCATCGCCCTCACGCGTGAGGCGATAGCCGAGCCCGCGCACCGTCTTGATCATTTCCGGCGGAATCTTTCGACGCAGCCGGCCGATGAAGACTTCGATCGTGTTCGAATCGCGGTCGAAGTCCTGGTCGTAAAGGTGCTCGACCAGCTCAGTCCGAGACACCACGCGCTCGTTGTGATGCATGAGGTACGCGAGAAGCCGATACTCATGCGACGTCAACTTGACGGGCTGGCCGCCCAGCGTCACGCGCGCCGTTTTTGTGTCCAGCCGCAACGTGCCGACCTCGATCTCGCTGCGTGCATGACCGGAGAGACGCCGTACCTGCGCACGGATCCGCGCCAGCAACTCCTCCATGTGAAACGGTTTGGCGAGATAGTCGTCGGCGCCGGCATCCATGCCCTGCACCTTGTCGCTCCAGCGATCGCGGGCGGTGAGCAGGATCACGGGCATATTGCGTTCGGCGCGTCGCCATTGTTCGAGGACGCTGATGCCATCCTTCTTCGGCAGGCCGATGTCGAGAATGACGATGTCATAGGGCTCGGTGTCGCCGAGGAAGTAGCCTTCCTCGCCATCGTGGGCACAATCGACGGCATAGCCCGCATCGACCAGTGCGGTCGATAGCTGACGATTCAAATCCGGATCGTCCTCGATGACCAGCACGCGCATGGCGTCTCGCCCCCTGCTCTGAGATGCCTCCCGCATAGTCGCCGCCCGCCCGTTGCCGTTGGAATCCCGGAAACGACGTATACTAGCGATCCTGCGCGGTGAATCCTATCCAAGTCGTACGCAACAACGCGCGATGTGGTCTCTATCCGTCGCGTCATCAAGCTGACGCCACGATCAAGCCACCGTCAAAGTTGGAAGTGCAATATGCGACGCGCCGGCCGCCCGTGGTGCGTCGACGCACCGGACGGCCCCGCCAAATGCTGGAAGGTTGGGTCGCTTTAGGTTTCGAGTGGCGGACGTCTAGCGGCGGCTCGGCTTGTGCGGCGCGTCTTTCAGCACCAACGGCCCCTTCGCCTCAACGGTCCGGTTGCGGATGCGGCCCTTCGGCTCGCGAACCAGAAGACGGTAAATATAGCGGTCGCCGTCCTGGCACAGTGTCACGCGAATAACCTTGCCCTTCAGGCGCTTGCGCACCCAGGACTGCAATTCGCGGGCAGGTACGAGCCCTTCACTTTGGACGATCGGGGCAGCGTCGGACCAGTCCTCGAAGCACCGCACAGATTGCCCGATCGCAGCCGGCGCCGGGGAGAGCGCGATCAGAGCCGCGATTAGAAACGCGCCCAGCGCGCACGTCGATCTCAAGCCGATATGGTTCATGCCTTCGACACTACGGGTGTTGGCGTGAACACGCAATGAATGGCGTGCACTGCAATATGCTCCGCCCGCTCACTTCGGCGGCATCACAATATCATCAATCGCTGGCTAATTCTGTGGCGACCATCGCGCGCGCCGCTTCTCGGCAAAGGACGCCAGCCCTTCGGCTGCCTGGGCTGTCTGGCGCTGGTCGGAATGGCTCTGGATTAGAACGTCGAGTGTCGGCGCGTCGAATCCACCCCAGGCGTGTTCGAGGATGTGCTGCTTGGTCTTCCCCATCGCCTCGGAGCTATTTTCGAGCAGCGTCGCGACCATCGACGCGCCACGCACCTCGAGATCCGCGAGCGGCACGACCTCATGGACGAGGCCGATGCGCCGCGCTTCCTCGGCTCCGAACCGCTCTCCAGACAGGGCGTAGCGGCGAACCTGACGCACACCGATCGCGTCGTTGAGCTGCGGAAAAATGATGCTCGCGTGCAAACCCCAGCGCACTTCGGTGATCGAGAACAGAGCATTGTCGGCAGCGATCACAATATCGCAGGCCGAGATGACGCCTGTCCCGCCACCGAAGCATCCCCCCTGGACCAGCGCTACGACCGGGACCGGGAGCCGGTTGAGCCGGTCGACCGCCGTTGCCGTCGCCCGGGACACCGCTAGATTGTCCGCTGGCGTGCCAACGCGCGCGGCATTGATCCACGCAAGATCGGCGCCGGCCTGGAAATGCTTGCCGTACCCTTTGAGCACGACGACGCGCAGGCCAGCCTCCTTGCCGAGCGTGTCCATTGCATCGTGCAGCCCCTGAATCATCTCGCCATTGTAGGCGTTGTTCACCTTGGGCCGATTCAGCGTCACGGTGGCGACGCCGCGGTCATCAAGGGTCCAAAGTACGGGGGCTTCGCTCATCGCTCATGTTCCTGCTGTTGTTGTTGGCTCAGCGCCGCGCTTCCGTCACCATACGTACGGCAAGTCCGGTCAGTATGGTTGCCATCAGCCAGCGTTGCACGACGAGCCATGTCGGGTGCCCGATCAGGAAGGCTGCGATGGAGCCGGCTGCGATCGCAATCACGGCATTGACCGTCACGCTGATGAGGATCTGGGTGAACCCCAATGCCAGCGACTGCAGCAAGACGCTCCCCTGAGCAGGGTCGATGAACTGCGGCAGCAGCGAAAGGTACATCACCGCAATCTTCGGATTGAGCAGGTTCGTCAGAAAGCCCACCATAAAGAGCTTGCGCGGGCCGTCCGTCGGCAGATCCCGCACCTCGAAGGGTGAGCGCCCCCCCGGTCGGACAGCTTGCCAGGCGAGATACAGCAAGTAGATCGCGCCGCCAAATCGCAGGGCGTCATAAGCAAACGGAACTGCCATTACCAGCGCCGTAATTCCGAAGGCTGCGCACAGCATGTAGAAAACGAAGCCGAGGGCTACGCCGCCGAGGGAGATCAGCCCCGCAAGTCGCCCCTGACAAATGGATCGCGAAATGAGATAGATCATATTCGGACCCGGCGTCAGCACCATGCCGAGCGCAATGAGACCGAAAGCAATGATATTCGACATTTCCGGCATGGTGGTGGACCTCGCGATCTTGGATTGCGGCGGGCTATAACACATTCGAAATACGGAATGCACCTGCAGAGGCATGGAGTTGGCATGACCGCACTCACACCGCTCGACGATAAGGCACTTCCCCCAGGCGTTCGCGGGCGCTTCGTCGAGGGCGTCAACGGCCTCAGGATGCATGTCCTCGAATGCGGCGAGCGGAGCCGGCCATGCCTCCTGTTGCTGCACGGCTTTCCCGAACTCGCCTATAGCTGGCGCAAGGTCATGCCGACGCTTGCCGAGGCCGGTTACTACGTCATTGCGCCGGATCAACGCGGCTACGGCCGCACGACCGGCTCGGACAACCGCTATGACGCGGACCTCGCGCAGTTCCGACCCTTCAATCTCGTGCGCGATGTCGTGGGCCTTCTCCATGCGCTCGACATCAAAGAGGTGGCATCGGCGATCGGCCACGACGCCGGCGCGGCCATTGCCGCCTACCTCGCCCTGTTGCGACCCGACCTTACCCGAAGCGCTGTGCTGATGAGCGCGCCTTTCGCGGGAGCGCCCAAGATCCAGAACACACGATCGAAGGGACCCAGCATCGATGAGGCCCTCGCGGGCCTCTCCCGTCCACGCAAGCACTACCAATCCTACTATCGCACCGGACACGCCGACGCGAACATGCACGGCGCAGCCCAAGGGGTGCACGCATTCCTGCGCGCCTACTTTCACCACAAGAGCGCCGATTGGACCGCGAATAAACCGTTCCGCCTCGGCGGCTGGACCGCCGACGAGCTCGCGAAGATGCCGACCTACTACATCATGGATCTCATGGACGGGATGGCCGAGACGGTCGCCAAGGAAATGCCGAGCGAAGCCGAGATCGCGGCCAATCGCTGGATGCCTGAAGCCGAGATGCGCGTTTTCGCCGAGGAATATGGTCGCACGACTTTCCAGGGCGGCCTCAACTGGTACCGCGCCCGCGTCGAGCCGCGCCTCGTGCCGGAGCTGGAATTGATCGGCGGCCGCACCATCGACATGCCCTCATGCTTTATCGCTGGTGCCAGCGATTGGGGCATCTATCAGGTGCCTGGCGCGATCGAGCGGATGCAAGGCGAGGCGTTCACCCGCATGGCGAAGGTGCATCTCGTGGATGGCGCGGGCCACTGGGTGCAGCAGGAGCGTCCCGAGGAAACGACGCGGCACATTCTGGCGTTTATGAAGGAACAGCGCTGAACGGAGCACGAGGCATGGCACATACGATCGGCATGGCGGCGCATGCGGGGGCTCAGGCAGTACGGCTCGGGCTTTATCTTGGGCTCAACCGGATCGTCGGTTGGCGCACCAGCGCGCTCGGTTTGGAGAAAACGCAGGCGCCCGTCGAGACGCCACGCGGCCCGGTGCCCTCGCAAGCCGATCTGCTACGCGATCTCGTTAGTGTCTTGATGCAGGATGCCGCCGCCGTGCGCGATGGGCTCTATCCGCCGATGGCCGACGAGCCGTCGCTGCCGGTCCAGCTCGCGCGCATCCGCGACATGCTGGCCGACCTCCCATCGACGGTGGCGCGACGCAACGATCGCGACGCCTCGACGGCACGTGCTTCGGCGAACGCGGACGCCCTTCCCGACTATTTCGTGCAGGACTTCCATTTCCAGACCGACGGCTATCTCTCGGACCGCTCCGCGCGGCTCTACGACCTTCAGGTCGAGACACTGTTCTATGGTGCGGCCGGCGCGATGCGACGGCAGGGGCTGCGCCCGATCGCTGCCTACATGCACGGCCGCGACCAACGCGGGATCAATCTGCTTGATGTCGCATGCGGGACCGGGCGCCTCCTGCGCGCGATCCGCCTCGCTTATCCCGCGATGAAACTCGCCGGACTTGACCTCTCGCACGCCTACCTCAACGAGGCGCGACGACACATGAGTGGGCTTCGGTCCGTGGATTTCATGGCCGCCAACGCCGAGACGATACCGCTGCCAAACGCGAGCCAGGACATCGTCACCACCGTCTTCCTGTTTCACGAGCTGCCGCCCGAAATACGCCGACGCGTCGCTGCGGAAATGGCGCGAGTGCTCAAGCCTGGCGGCCTGCTCGTCTTCATCGATAGCCTTCAGATGGGCGATCGACCGGCTTATGATGGCCTACTCGAAATGTTCCCGGCGCGCTTTCACGAGCCTTACTACCGCCACTACGCGATCGACGATCTCGACAGCGTTTTCAGCGACGTCGGCCTCGAAGCGACCGAGCAATCGACCGCATTCCTGTCGAAGATGATGGTGCGGCGGAAGGCGGGCTGAACCTAGAGGCCAGCGGCCATGCCACCGTCGACCGCGAGTTCGGCGCCGGTGACGAAGGAGCTGTCGTCGCTCGCGAAAAACAGCGCTGTGCGCGCGATCTCTTCCGTTGTTCCGAAGCGGCGCAGTGGCGTCTGGTCGATCAGCGCCTTGGCAATCATCGGGTTGCGCAACACGCGGCCGGTGAGGTTCGTTTCGATGAACCCCGGCGCCAGCGCGTTCACCCGGATGTTGAAGGGCGCGTATTCGACCGCCAGCGCTCGCGTCAGTGCCGACACCGCCCCCTTGGTCGCGGAATACGCTGCAAGCTGGCGCAACGCGCGATGGCTCATGATCGAGGCGAGATTGATCAGCGAGCCGCGGCCCGAGGCTTTCAGCAGCTCGAAACCATCTCGCGCAATGCGCACCACGCCGTCGAGATTGACCTCGCGGATGCGGACCCAATCCGCATCGGAAAGATGCCGGAAATCAGCGCGCACATTGAGGCCCGCGTTGTTGACGAGGATGTCGAGCTTGCCGTGCGCTGCTTCAACGGTGCGAAACAGCGCCGTCACATCCTGGCCGCGCGAGACGTCGCACACCTGCGCGGTAGCCGCCCGTCCGGCGGCCCGGATCGCCGCCGCAACCCCTTCCGCGGCTTCGCCATCGACATCGCTGACGTAGACGTGTGCGCCCTCGGCGGCGAAAACTTCCGCCACCGCTCGTCCGATGCCGTTGCCGGCGCCCGTGACCAGCGCGATCCGCCCTTCAAGCCTCATGAAGCCGATCCTGCCACCGCAATTGGCCGCACGCTACTCCGCAGCCTGGGCGGGCGGCGTCCATTTTTCGCGCATGGTTACCAGTTCCTCTGCCGCGCTCGGATGCAGCGCCATCGTTGCATCGAAATCGGCCTTGGTCGCGCCCATGCGCATGGCGATCGCGGCCATCTGGACGATTTCGGCGCCGTCGGTGCCAAGCACATGGCAGCCGAGCACGCGATCGGTCGCACGCTCGACGATCAGTTTCATCAGCATCTTCTCGTCGCGGCCGGCCAGCGTCATTTTCATCGGACGGAAGCGCGCCTTGTAAATGTCGATTCCACCAGGGCGCTTGGCCGCTTCGTGCTCGGGAAGCCCGACGGTGCCGATCTCAGGCGTCGAAAAAACCGCGGTCGGGATCCAATCGTGATCGACGGTGCGTGGCTTGCCGCCGAAAACGGAATCGGCGAATGCGTGGCCCTCGCGGATCGCAACCGGTGTCAGGTTGACGCGATCGCAGACATCACCGACGGCATAGATGCTCGCGACATTCGTGCGCTGGTTCTTGTCGACGATGATTTGGCCGCCCTTGCCGAGCGCGACACCAGCACTTTCGAGGCCGAGACCCTTGGTGTTGGCGCTGCGACCGATCGCAAACATGACCTGATCGGCGTCGAGCATGGAGCCATCGGAGAGATGCGCGGTGATCCCGTCCGCAGTCTTCTCGAGCCGCCTGAAAACCTTGCCGGTGATGATGCGAATGCCGCGCTTAGTATACTCGTCCGTGAGGGCGTCCCGCAGGTCCTCGTCGAAGCCGCGCAGAATTTTCTCGCCGCGATAGATAAGCGTCACCTCCGCGCCGAGACCAGCGAATATGCCGGCGAACTCGACCGCAATATAGCCGCCGCCTGCGATGACGATGCGCTTCGGCAGCGCCTTCAGGTGGAACGCCTCGTTGGAGGTAATGGCGTGCTCGACTCCCGGCAACTTGGGATCGACGTTGGCGGTGCCACCCGTTGCAACGAGAATGATCTTCGCCGTGATCTCCTTGCCGCTATCGGCAAGACGTACGGAGTTCCGACCGGTCACCACGGCGCGGGTCTTGTGGTGTGTAACACCAGCGCGGTCGAGACCGCCGCGATAAATCCCTTCGAGGCGCGTGATCTCCTTGTCCTTGTTGGCGATCAGCGTCGACCAGTCGAACGACCGTTCGCCGACCGTCCAGCCAAAGCCCGCGGCGTCCTCGAACTCGTCGGCAAACCGGCTTGCATAAACCAGCAGCTTCTTCGGCACGCAGCCGCGGATCACACACGTGCCGCCGTAGCGATACTCTTCCGCTACAGCCACTTTGGCGCCATGGCCCGCCGCGATGCGGGCCGCGCGTACGCCGCCAGAGCCGGCACCGATGACGAAGAGATCATAATCGTAGCCAGCCATCTCAACCTCTCACAGATCAATGCCGCGTTTCTTCAACTCGCGACGCATTTCGCTGGCGATCTCAGCGCCGATGCGCTGCCCCCAGGTCTGTCCCACGGCGGCAGCGCGGCGGGTCACCTCAGGGAGCGATTCAACCATGCGCCGTCCGGCGCCGGTCTGATAGAATTTGGTGATCTCGCGCAAGTCCTCAACCGAGAGCTTGTCTGCGTAGATCGCAGCGATCTCGTCGATCAACTCCGACTTCCGCGAGATGAAACGCTTCACCACCTCGGCCATCGCTTCGTCGATTTCACGCGTGCGGTCAGGCGCCAAAGATCGAAACGCCTTCGACATCTGATCCGCCATAAGCGGCATAACCTGCTCGAACTGCGCCGCTGCTCCCGACGCGTCGACGAACGCGCGGGCCGCCGCCATCGCATCGTCCGAGGGTCGCTGCTGCGCCGACGCGGCATGGCCAACGACGGCGATCATGAGCGCGGCGATGAGGACGCGGCAGGCATGGCTCATCGAAGGGCTCCCATTGGCAGAATTGGCAGGCGGATTCAGCGCGCGTCGTCCTCGACGGGATCGGTCTCGATGACGACAATCCCCTCTGGTCCGGCAACGAATGCCATGTCGGCGAGCCCCAGGAACAGGCCATTCTCGACGACACCGGGAATATGCTTCAGCGCCTCGTCCAACCGCTCCGGTTCGTCGATCCGCTTGAACATGCAATCGAAGATGTAGTTGCCGCCATCGGTCACGAAAGGCTGGCGGTCCTTGCCGACGCGCAACCGGATGTCGCCGTGGCAGCCGAGGTCGCCGGCCAGGATCGCGATCATGTTCTGTGTCGCGACATAGCCAAAGCGCACCACTTCGACGGGCAGCGGAAACGCGCCGAGCCGCTCGACCCGCTTGGTATGATCGGCAATGACGATCAGCCGTTCCGACGCGGCGGCGACAATCTTTTCCCGGAGCAGCGCGCCGCCGCCGCCCTTGATCAGCCGCAGCGCGCCGTCGAATTCATCGGCGCCATCGACCGTCACATCGAGCAGCGGCGTGTCATCGAGGGTCGTCAGGGGAATGCCGAGGCCTGCCGCTTGGAGACGCGTTGCTTCCGACGTCGGGACGCAGATCACGTCGAGCCCGGCGCGGACGCGCTCGCCCAGAAGCGCAACGAAATGTGCCGCGGTCGAACCGGTACCCAGCCCGAGGCGCATCCCGGACGTCACCTGTTCGATGGCGCCGCGCGCCGCCATACGCTTGTACTCGTCGAGACTCATGCCGTTGATCCGTCGCTCACGATCGGCTGGCTTATCGCAGGTCTGGCCGGAAATGGCCAGCTTCCTCGACCGCGCGCATGATCGGAAATCGTACGCGCCGGGTCACGCCCGCCGGCCATTTCAGCCCGCTTTCCCGAGGAGCGTTCTGACGTAGGCCGGGACGATCTCGGTTGCCGGCCCATGGATGGCCTCGTCGAACAGGCCTGTGCCCTGCGATGGCTCGAGGTTCAATTCGATCGTGTAGGCACCGCGGTCGCGGGCCTCCGCGACGAGCCCGGCGGCGGGATAGACGTTGCCACTGGTCCCGATCGAAATGAAAAGGTCGGTGCGGGAAAGCTCATCGGCGATCCGCCCCATATGATAGGGCATCTCGCCGAACCAGACCACGTCGGGGCGCATCCCACCGCCGACGCCGCAGGCGGGGCAGACAAGCGTCTGCGTGAGATCGGGAAGCTCCGGTCCCCATGGATGTCGCGCCCCGCATCCCGCGCACAGCGCCTTCTGATGCTCGCCATGCATATGAATGAGATTCTGGGCCCCCGCGGCTTCGTGCAACGCGTCGACATTTTGCGTGATGACAATGACCCGCCCGGGGTGCTCGCGCTCGAGGCGGGCCAGCGCAATATGCGCGGCGTTCGGCTTGGCCGTGGCACTTACCCGGCGGCGCATGTTGTAGAAGTCCAGCACCAGCTTCGGGTTGCGTGCGAACCCCTCCGGCGTCGCGACGTCGCGGTAGTCGTACTTCGCCCAGATGCCGCCCTTGTCGCGGAATGTCGATATGCCGGATTCGGCGGAAATGCCGGCGCCAGTCAGAATCGTGATGTGCCGAAATGTCCGCATACGTCTGCCCCCGAGCGCGCCGCCAACAGCGATCAAGCTAATCCGTTTGTGACGGTATGTAGGCGGAACGGGCCGCGATACCAGACATGACTGTGGCTTGTCGGTGCTGACCGGCGCCCGGAATTGTGTTATCTCTTTTCGCGGGCACTGAAAACGACGGGGATCGGGCAGTCGAGTGCGCGTGCGGCACCATTCGACGGACAGGCTTGTGTCGCAAAGTGTGTTGAGGGAGTTGCGCCAGTATGTTCACGAAGAAGTCGGACAAGGAGCCAAGCGCGTTCGATCTCGCGCGGGGCGTACCGCCACCGCCGCCGCACCATCATCCCGGCCCGCCGCCCGCTCACACTCAGCATCAGACTCCGCCCCCTCAACCGAGTGGTCCGGCGACTGCATCGCACATTGGCGCGGATCTCACGATCATCGGCAATCTCGTGTCGAAGGGTGAGGTTCATATCGACGGACAGATCCAGGGCGACCTTCACGCCATGCAGATCACGGTCGGTGAGAGCGCGCGCATCACCGGCGGCGTCGTCGCGGATGAAATCATCGTGCGCGGCGCGATCTCAGGTTCAATTCGCGGTCGCCGCGTGGTCCTGCAGTCGTCGAGCCACGTCGAAGGCGACGTCTTCCATAATCAGCTCGGCATCGAGCAGGGTGCCTACTTCGAAGGCAAGTCGCGCCGTGTCGATGATCCGCTCGCAGGCGCTTCGATGCCCAGCGACAGCGGCCCGGCCGGCCCCGGCTTCCCGCTTCGCGGCAA
>LNFM01006444.1_pt1 | contig 46204 bp, 43 predicted proteins | sample 596031 | NCBI WGS metagenome assembly LNFM01 (sample SAMN04254537, study PRJNA301005) | activated carbon metagenome | isolation source: dual media filters at the Ann Arbor, Michigan drinking water treatment plant | place: USA: Ann Arbor
GATGGGCGACAGCAGCGCGATGCACACCGCCGCGATGGTCTGCATCCAGCCCCATTGCGCCTGGCCCGTCGCCGGGTCCGGCGCGATGCCCTGGCTGAAATAGGCGGCGATCACGAAGGTCGAGACGACCGTCGGGAAGGCGCTGTTCGCCCAGTCGAAGGTGGCCCAGGCGATCGCCTTGCGGTTCATGCATCCGGGGTGCCGGAAACGCGGCGCGGGCGCAAGGGCGTCAGCGCCGGCATGGGTCGGATGTCACGGACGCGCCATCAGCCCCGCGGCGCCTTGGGCAAGCCGCGCCCGCGCACCACGGCGCCATCGCCGAATTTCGCGCGCAGCGCCTCGACAGCCGCCCAGCGCGCCGCGCGCCGGGGTGCCTCGGGGTCCGCCAGGTCGCCGCGGTCGGCATCGGCCGCCGCCGCCAGCGGCTGCGCGCCGATCCCGATCAGGCGGAAGGCGGTGCCGTCGGCCTCGCGCGCCAGCAGCGGCCGGGCGGCGGCGAACAGCACGTCCGGCAGGCGCGTGGGCTGCGGCAGGCGCGCCGCGCGGGTGCGCGTGGCGAAGCCGGCGGTCTTGAGCTTCAGCGTCACCCCCGCCGCCGCCAGGCCCTTGGCGCCGAGCCGCCCCGCCAGCTTCTCGCACAGCCGCCACAGCGCGGCTTCCAGCGCGTCGCGGGCGGCGAGGTCGGTCTCGAAGGTGGTCTCGGCGCTGATCGACTTCGCCTCGCGCGAGGGATCGACGCGGCGCGGATCCTCGCCCCGCGCGCGGGCGGCGAGCGCCGGCCCGTCTTCCCCGAAACGCGCGGCCGCCGCACGCGGATCGAGCGCGCCCAATTGCCCCAGCGTGCTGAACCCCGCCGCCGCCAGGCGCTTCGCCATGGCCGGCCCGACGCCCGGCAGCAGCGAGACCGGCTGCGGCGCGAGCCAGGCGGCGGCTTCCCCGGCGCCGATCACCGCGAAGCCGCGCGGCTTGTCGCGTTCCGCCGCCAGCTTCGCCATCAGCCGGTTCGCCGCCAGGCCGACCGAGACGGTGACGCCCACCTCGCGCTCGACCGTCGCGGCAAAGCGCGCGAGCACCACTGCCGGGGCCGCGCCGTGCAGCGCCTGCGTGCCGGACAGGTCCAGCACCGCCTCGTCGATCGACAGCGGCTGCACCAGCGGTGTCAGCGCCTCCATCATGGCGCGGATGCGCCGACCTTCCGTGACGTATTTCGCCATGTCGGGCTTGATGACCACGGCATCGGGGCAGGCCGACAACGCCTTGAACATCGGCATGGCGGATCGCACGCCGCGGGTGCGCGCGATGTAGCAGCAGGCCGAGACGACGCCGCGCTTGCCGCCGCCCACGATGACCGGGCGGGTCAGCAGTTCCGGCCGGTCGCGCTTCTCGACGCTGGCGTAGAAGGCATCGCAATCGACATGCGCGACCGACAGCACGAACAGCGCGTCATGCGCCACCACGCGGCGCGACCCGCAGGACGGGCAGCGGGCGAAGGCGGCCTCGGCAGCATGGAAACAGTCGCGGCACAGCGCGGGCATGGCGCAGGCATAGCGCGGCTGGCCGCGCGGGCGGAACCCAAACCGATGCGGGCTTGACGCGGCCTACCGCCCCCCGATGCTGCGGCGCATGCCCTGGAGATGACCCCACCCGATGCAGATGTCGCTGTTCGAGGATCGGCTGGACGATGCGCTGCCGCTGCGCCTGCCGCCGGCGCCGCGGCTGCTGTATCTCGCGCAGGGCGCCGCGCAGGTCGATGGCCGCGCCATGGCTGCCGACACGGCGGTGTTCAGCGACGGCGCGGTGGCCGCGACCGGCAACGGCACGCTCTGGCGCTTCGAGGTGACGCGCGACGCGCCGCCGGAAGCTGCGCGTGCCGGCCTGGTCCTGTCACGCCCGCTGCGGCGCGACCCGTCGCGGCCCTTCCTGCTGCGGCTCGACCGCGTGACCTTCACGCCGGGTGTCGACACGCCGCGACACGGGCATTTCGGCCAGGGCATCCGCCGGCTGATCGAAGGCCACCTGCTTCTGACGATCGATGACCGCCTCGAACGCCGCCTGCCCGGCGAGGCCTGGTTCGAGACCGGGGAGGAACCCGTCGTCGCGCGCGGCTTCCTCCCCGGCACCTCCTTCCTGCGCGCCCTGGTGATGGATGCCGCCATGCAGGGCCAGTCGAGCTTCCGCGCCTGGACGCCCGCGGATGCCGCGAAGCCGCGCGGCGTGACCTACCGGATGTACCTGGATGAGGTCACGCGGCTGGGGTGAGCATTCCCGCATCGCCATGCACGATGCGGCCGCCGACGATGGTCAGCGCCGCCGTGATGCCGCCGATCTCCGCCTCGGGCACGCTGAGCGGATCCGCGCTCAGCACCGCGAGGTCCGCCAGCTTGCCCGGTTCGATCGACCCCTTGCGGTCTTCCTCCATGGTCAGGAAGGCGCCGTGGATGGTGGCGCAGCGGATCGCCTCCTCGCGGGTCAGCGCCTGGTCCGGCGCGATCGGGCGGCGTTCCGCCGTGCTCATGCGCGTCACCGCCTGGCCGATGGGATGCCACAGCGTGATCGGCACGTTGTCGGTGGCGAGGCTGACGCGCACGCCTGCCTCGCGCAGCGCGCGCAGCGGCACGATGGAATCCTCGTCCGGCAGGCCATGCCGCGCCTTCAGCAGATGGCCTTCCTTGGCGATGTAGCGGTTGGTGTGGGTGGTCACCACCAGCCCCAGGTCACGCACCAGCCCCACTTGGTCGCGCGTCAGCACCGAGACATGGCCGAGCACCCAGCGCAGCCCGCCGATCGGCGCGATGCGGTCCACCTCGGCGAACAGGTCGAGCATGTTCGGCCAGATGCCGGTGACGCGGACGCCCTGCCGCGCGCAGGCGACCAGCATGGCCTTCGCGCGATCGCGGTCCAGCCCCATGTCGTAGTTGAAGCCGGCCCAGCCGGTGGTCGGCGCCGAGGCGCGGAGGGCGTTCTCCGGCGTCCGGCCGATCTCGGTGGTGAGGCCCGCCACGCGCAGCATATCGTCGCCGAGGCCGCGGCCCGCCAGGCCCTGCGCCCAGCCTTCGACCAGCCGCGCCGGATCGACATCCTCCAGCCCGCGCCAATCGGGCGAGACCACAAGGTTCGACCGCATCGTTAGCCGCCCGGCCTCATGCACCTGGCGATAGGCGCGCAGCAGTTCCGCTGCGACGCCGTGGCCCTCGTAGACGCTGGTGGTGCCGAAGGCGTGGTAGGCGGCGGCGGCGCGCGGCAGGCTCGCGACGCGGTCGGCCACGGTGAAGCCCGGCGCCTTGACCATCAGCGAGAGCTCGACCAGCGGCATGAAGCCCTGTTCGCGGAAGATGCCCGTGGGTTCGCCGGCGGCGTCGCGCTCGATCTCGATGCTCGGCGCCGGTGGCGCGGTGTCGCGCCCCACGCCGGCCAGCGCCAGCGCCCGCGAATTCGCCACCGAGACCAGCGGCAGGGTGTGCCGCCAATAGCCCCAGATCGCCTTGATATAGACCGGGTTGTGCGGCGCGGCCTCGTCCAGCTCCTGCCGCGTCGGCCAGCGCTTCTCCGCCAGGCCCTGCTCGGGGTCGCGGTAGAAGGGCGGTTCGCCGAGCGGCATGGTGACGATCCATTCGCCCGGCGCGCGCGTGCGCGCGAGGTCCGCGATGCGCGCCTGCACATCGGCAATCGACCGGCAGCCCGCCAGCGAGGGCAGCAAGCCGCGCAGCCCCGCGCGGTCCATATGCGCGTGCCCGTCGGTCAGCCCGGGCATCACGGTGCGGCCATGCAGCGGGATCTCCTGCGTCAGCGGCCCACGATGGCATTCGATCGCGGCATCGCTGCCGACGGCGAGGATGCGCCCGTCGTGCAACGCCACAGCCTGCGCAACCGAGAAGCGGTTATCGACGGTCAGCACCGTCCCGCCGGTCAGGATGGTATCGGCGGGGATGGCATCCATGGGTCGTGTTTCCCGTGCGAAGGCGCGGCCACCGTCCCGTCGCGTTCCCGGCGCGTCAAGCGCACCCAAAACGGCTGTTGTGCATCGCCGCGCGCCTGCCCAGGATGCCCGCGGAACGAAGAACGGAGGCGGGGGCTTTCATGAATCGACGCACATTGCTGGCGGCGACCGGGGCGGGATTCGCCCTCGCCGCGCCGAAGGTCCTGGCGCAGGGCGCCTGGCCGAACCGGCAGATCCGCCTGATCGCGCCCTTCGCGCCGGGCGGTTCGGTCGACGTCATGGCGCGCGTGACGGCGCAGAAGCTGCAGGACCGCCTGGGCCAGACGGTGGTGGTGGAGAACCGCTCCGGCGGCAATGGCACGGTGGGCGGGCTCGCTGTCGCGCAGGCGGCGCCGGACGGCTACACCTTCTGCTTCTCGGCCAGCATCCAGATCCTGGCGCGGCTGGTGATGCGAAGCCCCGGCTACGACCCGATGACCGACCTGGTGCCGGTGACGCGCGTCGGCCAGGGGCCGCTGCTGCTCATCATGAACCTGCAACGCCCGCAGACGACGTTGCAGGAGGTGGTCGCCGACGTGAAGCGCAACCCCGCCGGCTGGTCCTTCGGCGTGTCGTCGCTGGGGTCCGCCGGGCATCTCGCGACCATCGAGTTCATCCGCCAGGTCGGCGTCGATGTCACCGCGGCGTCGTATCGCGGCACATCGCCGGCGCTGGCCGACATGATGGGCGGCACGATCGGGCTGATCTTCGACCCGATGCTCGCGACGCTGCCGCCGGTGCGCGGCGGGCGGGTGAAGGGCGTGGCTATCACGTCAGCGCGCCGCAGCGCCGCCGCGCCCGACATCCCGACCACCGCCGAGGGCGGCATGCCGAGCGTGGACCTGCAATCGTGGTGGGCGCTGTGGGGCCCGCGCGGGCTGCCGGCGGAGATCACGGCGCGGATCAATGCGGAACTCGCGACGGCCATCCTGGAACCCGATGTACAACAGCGCGTCGGCACGCTCGGCATCGAGCCGATGTTCCAGGCGGGTGCGGCGCTCAACGACTTCATGGCGCGCGACTTCGCGCGGACCGAGACGCTGCTGCGGACCGCCAACTTCCAGCCGGAGTAGCCACGCGCCGGAGACGTTTCCGTTCGCCTTTCGCGCACGGAAATGTCTTCGGCCGATTGTCTTCGCGAGCAACTCCGCCTGACCAGGTGGTCCCACCTGGTCGGGATGCCTCTACGGCGCCGCCACGGCCCGGCGCCGCACCACGAAGGGCATCGCCACCAGCCATGCCAGCAGCACCAGGCCGACAAGCTGCGCCGTCACCTCGCGCGATGCGCGCCCGCTGGTCAGGCCGCTGGCATCCAGCAGCAGCCCCAGCGCCGCCTCGCAGGCCAGCACCACCGCCAGGCCGATGCCGGCGACGACCGTGCGCGCCCGCAGCGAGGGCACCGGCAGCCGCCCCACCACCCAGCGCGCGGCCAGCCACAGCAGCAGCGCCATCATAGCGGCCTCGGCCATCGCCGCGGCCGGCCCGCCGATGCGTTCCGCGAGCACGATCTCGCGCAGCGGCCCCAACAGCCCGCCCGCGACAAAGGCCAGCGCGCCGTAGCTGAGCCCGGCGTTCACGCGCCGCCATCCCACAGCCGCGCGGCGCCGAAGACGCCGGAGGAATCGCCATGTTTCGCCTGCACGATGGGCGTGCGCGCCACGTCGCCCAGCACATGCCGCGCCATCAGCGGCGGCAGGTCGCGATACAGATGCTGCATGTTCGACAACCCACCACCGAGCACGATGACGTCGGGGTCGATGATGTTGGCGATCAGCCCAAGCGCGCGCGCCAGGCGGTCGGCATGGCGCGCCAGCGCGGCCTGCGCCTTCGCCTCCCCGGCGGCGGCGCGAGCCGGGATGGACCCTGCGTCGCGCGCGCCCGGCCCGTCGCAATCGGCCGCCAGGCCGGGGCCGGACAGGAAGGTTTCCAGGCAGCCATCGCGCCCGCACCAGCAGCGCGGGCCGGGGAACTCTGCCTGTGTCATCCAGGGCAGCGGCGTATGGCCCCATTCCCCGGCGGTGCCGTTCGGCCCATCCAGGATGCGCCCGGAACTGACGATGCCGCCGCCGCAGCCGGTGCCGATGATGACGGCGAAGACCGTGCGATGGCCCGCGCCGGCGCCATCGGCGGCTTCGCTCATGGCCAGGCAATTGGCGTCGTTCGTCACGCGCACCGCGCGCCCGATCGCGGCCGCCACGTCGCGGTCCAGCGGATGGCCGTTCAGCGCCTGGGAATTGGCGTTGCGGACCAGGCCGGTGGCGGGGCTGAGGCTGCCCGGGATGCCGATGCCCAGCGTGCCGCGCGCGCCGGTCTCGGCATCCGCCTCGGCCACCAGGGCGGCGATCGTCTCGACGATGGCATCGTAGCCGGTGGGCGTCGGCCGTCGCCGGCGCAGCCGGACCGCGCCATCGGGGTCGAGAGCGACGATCTCGATCTTGGTGCCGCCGAGGTCGATGCCGAATCGCATGTCGTTCCTTCCCGGAAATTTCGTGTCCGCCATCATATGGACAGGGCTAGCCCCGGCTGCGACCCGCCTGGGGCACTCTGCACCGCGGGAAGGCTCGCGCGGAACCCCGCGATCCAGACGCGCTGCCCGCGCGATGATCCAGACGCGCTGCCCGCGCGATAATCTCCACGCGCTGCCCGCGCGATGCTGGACGCGCCGCGCGCCCGGTGGTGCAATCGCACGCATGAGCGAAACGCTGCTCGACGTGAAGGGCCTGAGCTGCCCCCTGCCGGTGCTCAAGGCCAACAAGGCGCTGCGCGGCTTGCCCGCCGGCGCGCGGCTGACCGTGCTTGCCACCGACCCGGCCTCGGTGGCGGATTTCCGTGCCTTCTGCAAGGAGACCGGCCACGCGCTGGTGGCGTTCGGCGAGGAAGCCGGCGCCTACCGCTTCGTGATCCGCAAGCGTGAGGATGCGCCGGCGTGAGCGTGCTGCTGCTGACGCATCGCGCCTGCCTGCACCACGACCCCGGGCCGCACCACCCGGAATGCCCCGACCGGTTGCGATCGGTGCTGAAGGCGCTGGATGCGGGGGAATTCGTGGACCTCATCCGCGACGAGGCGCCGCTCGCGACCGAGGCGCAACTCGCGCGCGTGCATCCCGAGAACTATATCGCCGCCATCCTGGGCATCCGCCCTGAACCGGACGAGCGCGTGGCGTTGGATGGCGACACCATCATGTCCTGGGGCAGCGCCGAGGCCGCGCTGCGCGCCGCGGGCGCCGCGGTGGCGGCGGTGGATGCGGTGATGAAGGGCGAATTCACCCGCGCCTTCTGCGCCACGCGCCCGCCAGGGCACCACTGCGAACCGGGCCGCCCGATGGGGTTCTGCCTGTTCGCCAATGCCGCGATCGCCGCGCGCCACGCGCAGGCCGCGCACGGTGCGGCGCGCGTCGCGATCGTGGATTTCGACGTGCATCACGGCAATGGCACGCAGGCGTGCTTCGAGGCCGATGCGTCGGTGTTCTACGCGTCGTCGCACCAATGGCCGCTGTATCCCGGCACGGGCGATGTGAACGAACGCGGCGTGGGCAACATCCTGAACATCACGCTGCCGCCGGGCGCGGATGGCGCGGCGTTTCGCGCCGCCTGGATGGACAGCATCATCCCCGCGCTGGACGAATTCGCGCCGGACCTGCTGGTGATCTCGGCCGGCTTCGACGCCCATGCCGCCGACCCGCTGGCGCAGCTGCGCGTGCGGGAGGCGGATTTCGCCTTCGTGACCGAGGCGCTGTGCGGCCTGGCGGATCGGCATTGCGGCGGGCGCGTGGTGTCGCTGCTGGAGGGCGGCTACGACCTGGAGGCGCTGGGCCGGTCCACCGCCGCGCATGTGCGGGCGTTGATGCGGGCATGATCTACGACGTCATCGTGGTCGGCGCCGGGTCCGCCGGCGCGCCGCTCGCTGCGCGACTGTCCGAGGACCCGCAGCGCCGCGTGCTGCTGCTGGAAGCCGGCCGCGACTGGCGAGCGGCCGAGGCCCCCGCCGCGCTCCGCAGCGCCAACATCATCCCCTTCATGCACGGCCCTGCGCACCAGGCGGAGTGGCAATGGCCGGGGCTGATGACGCGCCGCACGGCGGTGCAGGCCCCGCGCTTCTACTGGCGTGGCAAGGCGATGGGCGGGTCATCCGCGGTCAACGCGCAGATCGCCATCCGCGGCGTACCCGCCGCCTTCGACGCCTGGGCGGAAGCCGGCTGCGAAGGCTGGTCCGCCGCCGATGTCCTGCCGATCTACGACGCCATCGAGGATGACGCCGATACCGGCGTGGCGCCCGGCCTGCGGCGTGGCGGCCCGCTGCCGGTCTTCCGCATGCCGCTCGACCAATGGGGCGCGGTGGACCTGGCGCTGCGCGACGCGGCGCTCGCTGAAGGCTACCGCTGGAAGGCCGACCTGAACGCGCCCGAGGGCGAGGGCATCTCCTGCAACCCGATCAACCTGCGCGACGGGAAGCGTGTCACCACCAATGATGGCTACCTGGAACCCGCGCGTGGCCGGACGAACCTGACCATCCGCGGCGGCGCGCTGGTCGATCGCGTGCTGTTCGACGGCACAAGCGCGCGCGGCGTGCGCGTGCGCTTCGGCGATGCGTGGGAGGAGATCGCGACGCGCGAAGTCGTGCTGTGCGCGGGCGCGATCCATTCGCCCTGTATCCTGATGCGGTCCGGCATCGGCCCGGCAGCGGCGCTGCGCGCGTTGGGCATCGGCGTGCAGCGCGATTTGCCTGCCGTCGGGCAGCACCTGATGGACCATCCCATCCTGCGCGCCACCATCGCGCTCAAGCCCGAGCACCGCGCGCAGGGTGCGGATGCGCGCCACACCAATTGCTGCCTGACCTACAGCAGCGGCCTGGCGGGCGGCGGCGAGCGCGACATGATCGTCATCGCATACAACCACCGCGGCCTGACGCCCGATGGCGCGCCGGCGCCGGGCGGCGGCGTGGGCATCGCGTTGTACGATGCCGTCTCGCGCGGCGAACTCCGCCTGACCTCCGCCGACCCCGAGGCGCAGCCCGAGGTGGACGAGAACATGCTCGCCGACCCGCGCGACCGGCAGCGGATGCGCGATGGCGTGCGGCGCCTGGCGCGGCTGATGGCGCGCGACCCGCTCGCGCGCCTCGGCGCCGCGACCTTCGGCGACACCGTGCTGTCCATGCCCGAGGCCGCCGCGCTGCCCGATGATGCGCTCGACGCGATCATGCTGCGCGAAGCCGCCGACATCCAGCACGCCGCCGGCACCTGCCGCATGACCGCGCATGAGGACCCGCGTGGCGTGGTGGACCCCGAGCTGCGCGTGCGCGGGGTGGAGGGCCTGCGCGTCGCGGATGCGTCGATCATGCCGACCGATTGCCGGGCCAACCTGCACTTCACCTGTGTGATGATCGGGGAGATGGCGGCGCGGCGGATGCGGGCAACCCCGTAGCGCATCCGCAACGCTGCGGCCGCCGAACGACCCGTGTGACCTGCATCACGGGAACCGGATGGGCTCGACCTCCATGATCGTCACCGCAAGGCGTTGGCGATGGAGGACTTCATGTCGGCGGACAACATCGAGATCCTGGCCGTCACCGCAAACTTCCTCAATACATTCGGCTACCTTGGTGTCGGCCTGCTGCTGGGCGCGATCGCCTGGTGGTTCCACAGCAAGGGACACAAGGCTGGATTCTGGATCACGGGCAGCTGCGCGCTGACCTTCGTGCTGATCTTCGGCGCCCTCGACATCGTCACCCGCCACTTCCCGCAAATGATCGTCGTGCGCTCGCCCATCATGATGGGCCGGGTGCAGGGCGTGCCGATGAACCATCGCGTCGACCTGTTCGCCGGCGCCGAGCTCGAACACCGACCCTACCTGCGGCAGGCCAATCACGAGATCGATCGATCCCTGGTGAACCACGCCTTCATCTTCGACCGTCGGATCGGCCTTCCCTGCGTCACGCTCGCGCTGACGCCGCCCGACCCTCCCGGTCGCCCCGATGTGAAGGCGGAGGCGATGTTCTACTCCGTCCCGGTCGTCCTGCCCGCCGGCCATCGGGAATTCGAGGACCGGCTGATGATCCGGGTGCAGACGCGGCCCGCCGGTCTGCCGACGCTGACCGGCCGGTGGGCGCGCGGCGAGGACGTTCTGCCCGGCAATCCGCTGACGATCGCGCCGCTACCCGCCGATGCCGGCGGCTGCGTGCAGGCGGCCGCAGGGCAGCCCCCCGGTCGCCAGGGCTGGTGGCACGACCTCATTGTTCGGCGCGCCCTGGCGCAGACCTTCCCTGGCCAAAGCCTTGCGCGCCCGCTGGCGCCGGAGGCCGTCGCGCCGCTGATGCGCAGCGATGACCCATCGGTCCGGCGGCAGTCGCGCATCGCGCTTGGTGCGGAAGGCGCCGCTGCGGCGCCGGCGCTCGAAGGCCTGCTGGACAGCGCGGAATACCGGCTGCGGCTTGGCGCGCTGACGGCCATCAACCTGATGCCGGCCGACCAGCGCCGCCGCCTGCCGCAGGCAATCTGGACGCAGGTGGAAACGCTGGCGACGCACCCGGACCCCACCATGCAGTCGGCTGCGCGCAACGCCCTCACCGGTCGCCCATAGCGTGTCGTCCTATCCGCGGCTCCGCCCGGACGCTGGGCCACCGGTTCCATGACGCCTCGCACACCACAGGGAGTACCTGCGCCATGACCACCACACCCACCATCGGCGACGTCAAGGTGAAGTCCAAGACGCCACAGTCGCTATACACCGGCGCCAGTGCCGAGGCCTTCATCTGGACGGCCGAAGGCTGGAAGCCACTGGTGGCCAGGATCACCGTGCAGGATCAGCAGCTGCAGATCGCGGTGCGCGTTGCATCCGCCGACCTCGCAGGTCTGCCGCGGCCGACCGGAACGCTCATCGTCGAGGACCCGATCGCCGGGTGGCAGGGCTTCGTGTCGATCAGCTGAGGGAGCGTTCGACGCGGCCGGCAGCGGCCCGGCCTTGCCGCGTTGCGGCTGCCACCGTATCCCCTCCCGAACCCTGTCGGGAGGAGACGCAATCCCCATGAACCGCCGCACCCTGATCGCCGCCCTGCCGGCCGCGACCCTGTTGCCCAGCCTCTCCCAGGCCCAGGCCGCCTGGCCGACCGGCCCGATCCGCGCCATCGTCCCCTTCGCCCCCGGTTCCGCCACCGACACGGTCGGCCGCCTGCTCGGCGAGAACATGCGCGCCACGCTCGGCCAGCCCGTGGTGGTGGAAAACCGCGCCGGCGCCAATGGCCTGATCGGCGCCGAGGCGGTCTCCCGCGCCACCGCCGACGGCAACACGCTGCTGGTCGGCACCAACTCCACCAACGCCGCCGCCCGCGCCCTGTTCCGCCAGGTGCCCTTCGACATGGAGAACGCCTTCGCGCCGATCTCCACCATCGCCACCGTGCGCCGACAGCCCCTACCGCACGCTGGCTGACCTCCTCACCGCGGCGCGCGCGCGGCCGGAGGCGATCACCTACGCCACCGCCTCCTCCTCCCAGCAGGTCGCCGCCGCCTCGCTCGCCGCCATGGCCAATGTGCGCATGCTGGGCGTGCCCTACCGCTCGTCGCCACTGGCGGTGCAGGACATGCTGGCCGGGCGCGTCGACATGTTCATCGCCGACCAGGCGGTGATCCTGCCGCAGGCGCAGGCCGGATCGCTGCGCATCCTGGGCGTGACCTCGGCCGAACGCTCCGCCGCCGTGCCGGACGTCCCCACGGTGCGCGAGGCCGCCAGCCTGCCGGACTACGAGGTGATCGCCTGGTTCACCCTGTTCGCCCCCGCCGGCACGCCGGCGGATCGCATCGTGCTGCTCAACCGCGCCGTGCAGGCCGCGCTGGCCACCGAGGAGATGCGCACCCGCCTCGCCGGCGCGCTCGGCATGACGGTCCGCGGCTCCACGCCGGAGCAGGCCGCCGCCTTCGTCCGCGCCGAGACGACGAAATGGACCAACGCCATCCGCCAGGCCGGGATCGAGCCGCAATAGCCTTGGACCCGGGTGGCTGTTAACCTTGCCTGACATGGCCAGGACACGCACCGAGGCGGGCGAGATGCCCGCCGACATCGCAACCCTGTCCTTCGAGCAGGCGCTGGCCGAGCTCGAAGGCATCGTGAAGGCGTTGGAATCCGGCGCCGGGGCGCTGGAAGCCTCGGTCGCCGCCTATCAGCGCGGCGCGGCGCTGCGCGCCCATTGCGAGCGCAAGCTGGCCGAGGCCGAGCAGAAGGTGCAGGCCATCGTCGAAGGGCCCGCCGGGCTGACATTGCGGGACGTGGAATAGGCATGGACACCGTGACGGCCTCCGCCGAGGCCCTGCGCGCCGCGATGGCCGAGGCCGCCGGCGAGATCGACCAGGCACTCGACATGCTGATCCCGCGCGTCGAGGGCCCGGAGGCGCGGCTGTTCGAGGCCATGCGCTACGCCGCGATCGGCGGTGGCAAGCGGCTGCGCGGCTTCCTGGTGCTGGAAGGCGCGCGGCAGTTCGGCGTCTCGCGCGATGCCGCCTTGCGCACCGCGGCGGCGGTCGAGATGCTGCACGCCTATTCCCTGGTGCATGACGACCTGCCCTGCATGGACGACGACGATCTGCGCCGCGGCAAGCCCACCGTGCACAAGGCCTTCGACGAAGCGACCGCGGTGCTGGCGGGGGACGCGCTGCAGGCCAACGCCTTCTACGCCCTGGCCGAGCCCGAGGCGCATTCCGATTCCTTCGTGCGCGCCGAACTCTGCCGCGGCCTGGCCCGCGCCGCCGGGCCGCGCGGCATGTGCGGCGGGCAGATGATGGACATGATGGCCGAACAGGCCGGCGAACCGCTGGAGGAGGCCGAGATCGGCCGGCTGCAGATGCTCAAGACCGGCAAGCTGATCGAATTCGCGGCCGAGGCCGGCGCCATCCTCGGCAAGGCGCCGATGCAGTTGCGCCACGCCTTTGCCGCCTATGGCCGCGACCTCGGCGCCGCCTTCCAGATCGCCGACGACCTGCTGGACGCCACCGTCTCCGCCGAGGAAGCCGGCAAGCGCACCGGCAAGGATGCCGGGGCCGGCAAGGCGACGCTGGTCGGGCTGCTCGGGATCGACCGTGCCCGTTCGCAAGCGGAACGTCTGGCCTCACAGGCCGCCCGGCATCTGGACGCGCTCGGGGATCGTGCCGATCTGATGCGGGCGCTCGCCGGCTACGCGATCGCGCGGAGGAATTGATGAACCGCCCGGCCACCCCCCTGCTGGATCGCGTGAGCGTCCCGGCCGACCTGAAGAACTTCTCCTCCGACCAGCTCAAGCGCCTGGCCGAGGAATTGCGTGCCGAGACGATCGATGCCGTCTCCGGCACCGGCGGGCACCTCGGTGCGTCGCTCGGGGTGGTGGAATTGACCGTCGCGGTGCATGCGGTGTTCGACACGCCGGATGACCGGCTGATCTGGGATGTCGGCCACCAGGCCTATCCGCACAAGATCCTGACCGGGCGGCGCGACCGCATCCGCACGCTGCGCCAGGGCGGCGGCAGCGAAAGCGAATACGACCCCTTCGGGGCCGCGCATTCCTCCACCTCGATCTCCGCCGGGCTCGGCATGGCGATCGCGCGCGACCTGAAGGGCGACGACCGGCATGTCATCGCCATCATCGGCGACGGCGCAATGAGCGCCGGCATGGCCTACGAGGCCATGAACAACGCCGGCGCCTCGAAGGCGAACCTGATCGTCATCCTGAACGACAACGACATGTCGATCGCGCCGCCGGTGGGCGCGATGTCGGCCTACCTGTCGCGGCTGATTTCATCGCGCCCCTTCCTCAGCCTGCGCGACCTGATGGCGCGGGTGGCCAAGCGCTTCCCCGCGCCGCTGGAACGCGCCGCGCGCCGCGCCGACGAATACGCGCGCGGCCTGCTGACCGGCGGGACCTTGTTCGAGGAACTGGGCTTCTACTATGTCGGCCCGGTCGACGGGCACGACCTCGACCACCTGCTGCCGGTGCTGCGCAACCTGCGCGACACCGACCATGCCGGGCCGATCCTGCTGCACGTGGTGACCCAGAAGGGCAAGGGCTACGCGCCGGCCGAGGCATCCGCCGACAAGTACCACGGCGTGCAGAAGTTCAACGTGGTGACCGGCGAACAGGCCAAGGCGCCGCCTGGCCCGCCCTCCTTCACCAAGGTCTTCGCCAATGCGCTGATCGCGGAAGCCGAGGCGGATGATCGCATCGTCGCCATCAACGCCGCCATGCCCGCGGGCACCGGCATGGATGCCTTCGCGAAGAAGTTCCCCAGGCGCTGCTTCGATGTGGGCATCGCCGAACAGCACGCCGTCACCTTCGCCGCCGGCATGGCGACCGAGGGCATGAAGCCCTTCTGCGCCATCTATTCCACCTTCCTCCAGCGCGCCTACGACCAGATCATGCACGATGTCGCGCTGCAGTCCCTGCCGGTGCGCTTCGCGATGGACCGCGCACGGCGCGACGCATGCGGGCATCTTCGACATCGCCTACCTGGGCTGCCTGCCGGGGATGGTGCTGATGGCCGCGGCGGACGAGGTCGAACTGATGCACATGGTCGCCACCGCGGCCGCCATTGACGACGGCCCAAGCGCCTTCCGGTATCCGCGTGGCGAGGGGTTGGGGCTCGACCTGCCGGCGCGCGGCACGGTGCTGCCCATCGGGCGCGGCCGCGTGCTGCGGGAGGGCACCTCCATCGCCATCCTGTCCTACGGCGCGCGACTGGCGGAATGCCTGAAGGCGGCCGATGAGCTTTCAACCCACGGGCTGTCCTGCACCGTGGCCGATGCGCGCTTCGCCAAGCCGCTGGATGCCGCGCTGGTCGAACGCCTGGCACGTGAACACGAAGTTCTGATCACCATCGAGGAAGGCTCCATCCTCGGCTTCGGCGGGCTGGTGATGCACCATCTGGCCGCGCGCGGGTTGCTCGATGGCGGCGTGAAGATCCGCCCGATGTGCCTGCCGGACCGCTTCATCGACCACGATGCGCCGCGCAAGCAATACGACGAAGCCGGGCTGAACGCGCCGCAGATCGTCGCCACCGCGCTGGCGGCACTGGGCCAATCCGCGAAGGCACGGCCGGCGCGCGCCTGACCCGCCTTTACAACCGCGGATTGCCGAACTGCGCTTCATTGCGCGCCTTTCGTCAGAGTGTCGTCAACGATTGACAACCCCATTGTCACTCATTGTGAGGCAAGGCTAGGCTCCTCCCAAGACGACCGATCCGCCGGGACTCGCGGACCAGGACCCAATACCGGATGGAAGCGGCCCGCTGGAAGTTGTCAGCGGAAAACAAAGGGAAGGCACCGTACCGGCGACGTTCTGCCGGCGGGGGGGAGGGTCAAGAAATGGCACCGCTGGATGGGAACGCCCGACAGGCCACTTCGCGGCGTAGCCCGCCGACCCATTTCGCGGCCGACCGACGCTCGGACCTGATCCACGATGTTGCAGCCCGCCTCCTGGTGCCCGCGCTCGCCGCGCATTTCGGCGTGCCGCCGGTCGGCACCTGGCGCCGCGACGCCGCCGAACTGGCCGGAAGCCTGGCCGACGGGACTCTCACCGAGGGCATCGCCGCGCTTGCCGCGCTCAATCCCGACGGGCGGATGTTCCGCCCGATCTGCCGCGACATCATCCTGCCGGCGGCGGTCGCGCTGCGGCGGCGCTACGATCCCACCGCCTTCGACCAGAGCGACCGCCTGTCGAAGATCTGGCAATTGCGCATGTGCCTGCTGTCGCTGGACGATGCGGAAATCGGCGATGGCGGCCTGGTCCCGGGCGCCATCAACACCGCGCTGACGCTGTCCGGCGCGCATGACGACATGCCGAGCGTCGAACACGGCGTCGCGCTGCGCTTCTTCGACCGCGCCGGCTGGGATGTCTGCGACTGCCCGAGCCACGGCGGCGAGGAAGCCCGCGACTCGGCGCATGACCGCACCTTCGACGTCGCCTGGATCAGCCTCGAACCCGGGCTGGACCAGGACGAGATCCGCGCGACCGCGCAGGGGCTGCGCCGCGCCTCGCGCAATACCCGCATCCTGGTGCTGGGCGGCGGCGCGGCGGGTCTGTTGCCGGCGAGCCCGGGCGTGCTCGACCTCGATGGCTACACCGGCAGCCCGATCGAGGCCGCGGTGATCGCGGAATCGACCCTGCGGCTGCGCCGGGCGATCCGCAGGGCCTGATGCCCGGCCCGGCGGCATGAGCAGCCCCGCGCGGCTGCGCGCCGACGTGCTGCTGGTCGAGCGTGGCCTGGCCGTGTCGCGTGATCGGGCGCAGGCACTGATCCTGGCCGGCAAGGTGTTCTCCGGCGAACGGCGCATCGCCAAGGCCGGCGACCTGCTGGCCTGGGACCTGCCGCTGGAGCTGCGCGGGCAGGACCACCCCTGGGTCAGCCGCGGCGGCGTCAAGCTGGCGCACGGGCTGGCGCATTTCGGGCTGGACCCGGCGGGGCGCGTGGCGGTCGATGTCGGCGCCTCGACCGGCGGTTTCACCGATGTGCTGCTGACCCGCGGCGCGGCGCGTGTCTATGCGGTGGATGTCGGGCATGGGCAGCTCGACTGGAAGCTGCGCAACGATCCGCGGGTGGTGGTGCTGGAACGCACCAACGCGCGGCACCTGACCGCCGAGCAGGTGCCCGAGCCACCCGGCGTCGTGGTCTGCGACGCATCCTTCATCGGGCTGCGCACGGTGCTGCCGGCGGCCCTGGCGCTGGCCGCGCCGGGCGCCTTCGCGGTCGCGCTCATCAAGCCGCAATTCGAGGCCGGGCCGGAGCGCGTCGGCAAGGGCGGCGTGGTGCGCGACCCCGCGGTGCACGAGGATGTCTGCGCCACCATACGCGACTGGTGGGCCGGGTTGCCGGGATGGCGCGTGCTGGGGGTGGAACCGAGCCCGATCACCGGGCCGGAGGGCAACCGCGAATTCCTGATCGCGGCGGCGAAGGACGCGTAGACGGGACGCTACCGGCGCGCGGGCTCGGCCTGGCGCGCCAGTTCCGCCAGCAGCACCCAGACACGATTCGCGTCCATGCGCGTCTCGGGATCGTTCAGAAGGCGTTCCAATTCCGCCATCCGCCGTTCGGTCTCGGCTTCGGACATGCACACTCCGTTCGCCGCACGAGGCGGCAACCCCATCATCGTCGCGAGTCAAAGCGCCCGAATGACGGAAAGGTTGCGGCAGGCGCGTGGCACCGCGCCGTGACGCGATTCACGCGGTGGGCGGGCGGCATCCGCCGCGGTGCCCTGCCGCGCGGTTGGTGCGCGGCGCGCTGTGCGGATCACCCGCGGCAGAGCACCTGGAAGACCGCCGGCGCCACGCTGGCCGACACCGCCCGCGCGCCCGTGCCGCCCTGCGCGCCGCGCGCCGGTCGCACATTCTGTTCAGCCAGGAAGCGCTCGACCTCGGTGGCGCGGATGGCGAAGTTCACACCCTGCGGCAGGGATCCGGTGGCGCGCAGCACGGCCAGGTCGTTCAGCCGCCCGACCGCCACCCCCAGCAGCAGCCCGGCATCATCCACCGCCGGCCCGCCGGAATTGCCTGGCTGCACGGCGGCATTCATCTGGAAGCGGGAAAAATCGCCCCCCGGCCCCGCCAGGCCGGTGACGATGCCGTTCGTCACGTTGATCCCGGTGCCGAGCGCCTGGCCATACGGGAAGCCGAAGACCAGCACGGTCTCCCCCAGGTCCACCGCGGCCTGCGGGCGGAACCGCACGACGGACCCGAAGCCGCGCCCGGTATCGATCAGCGCCAGGTCGCGCCGGCGGTCGGCCGCCACCACGCGCACCGCGCGCCCCTGTTCGTCGACCACCTGCGCGCAGCCCTGCACCACATGCGCATTCGTCACGGCCAGCCCATTGGCGGTCACCGCGAAGGCGGATCCGGTGCTGGTCGCGCGGCCGCCGCGCGCGCGCGGCGGCGGGGCTTCCGCGGCGGCATCCCCGCCGCCGCCGGGCACCGGCTTGCCGGCATCGGCACGCGGCGGCGCGGCAGCCGGCGCGCCCGCGCCGGGCGGGGGTGGTGCGGGCACGGCGCGCCCATCCGGCAGGCGGACATAACGAGCCACCGGCGCGGTGCCGCCCCCGTAGTCGGCGACGAAGGTGCCGCCGTCCCCGCCACCCGGCAGGGCGGCCTCGGGCGGCGGCTCGGCGGCGCAGGCGCCAAGCAGCAGGAGCACGGGAAGGATGGGGCGCATCACCCGATCACATTGGGTGTGGCCGGCGCACAGGCAACGGCGCCCGGCATCATGCCGCCAGCCGCGCCGCCGGCACCGCGCGCATCCGCCCGCCCGGCACCGCGCCGGGAATGGCGGCGGCCATGTCGGCGGCGACCAGCAGGCGGGGCCAATCCACCCCGGTGGCCACGCCCATGCGGGCGAACATCCACACCACGTCCTCGGTCGCGACATTGCCGGTGGCACCCGGGGCGAAGGGGCAGCCGCCGATGCCGCCGGCGGCGCTGTCGAACACCCGGCAGCCGGCCTCCCAGGCGGCGGCGACGTTGGCCACGCCCATGCCGTAGGTGTCGTGGCCATGGAAGGCGAAGCGGTCGCCCCAGGTGGCGATGGCGTGGCGGAACACGCGGCTGACCTGGTCGGGGCTGGCATTGCCGGTGGTGTCGGCCAGCGCGATCTCCATGGACGGGTCAAGCGCGACGATGCGCTCCACCCAGTCGAGCGCCTCGGCTTCATCGACCACGCCATCGAAGGGGCAGTGGAACACGCAGGACAGGTTGAAGCGGATCAGCGTGCCCTTCGGCGTGTCGCGCACCAGCGCGGCCAGTTCGGCGAAGGATTCCTCGCGCGTGCGGTTGAGGTTCGCCTTGTTGTGCCCGGCGGTGGCCGACATGAAGAAGCCCAGGCGCTGCGCGCCATGCGCGATGGCGGCATCGAAGCCGCGACGGTTGGGCACGAGCACGGTGCATTCCAGGCCCGGCATGGCGCGCGCCGCCGCCAGCACGGCCTCGGTGCCGGCCATCTGCGGGATCGCCTTGGGCGACACGAAGGACCCGACCTCCATGCGGCGCAGCCCGGCATCGTAGCAGGCCTGGATCAGCGCGATCTTGGCCTCGCTGCTGACGGGCGAGGCCGGGTTGATCGACTGGATGCCGTCGCGCGGGGCGACCTCGCTGATGATGGCGGTCTCGGGCATGGGGGACGTCTCCGCGGTGCTGGGCACTGGTGTAGTCCCGGCCCAGGGGCGGCGGCAACGCTGGCGGTCGCGCCGGGCGGCCGGCACGACATGGTCGCGCAGAGGTACGCGCTACGTCTCCGCCATCGCCGCCGCCAGCGCCGCGAAGGCCTGGTCCGGGTCGCTCGCCTCGCCCTTCGCCTGCGCCAGCACCTGTTCGATCGCCGGCGCCAGGCGCACCGCCTCATCGGCCTGCGGGTCGTTGCCCGGACGGTACGCGCCCAGGCGCACCAAATCCTTCACCTCGCCATAGGTCGACAGCAGCCTGCGCGCCTCGGCCACCAAGGGGCGTTCATGGGCATCCAGCACCGCCGGCGCCGTGCGCGACAGTGACCGCAGCACATCCACGGGCGGATAGCGCCCGGCCTCGGCGATACGGCGGTCCAGCACGACATGCCCGTCGAGGATGCCGCGCACCGCATCGGCCACCGGTTCGTCGTGGTCGTCGCCTTCCACCAGCACGGTGAACAGCGCGGTGATGGCGCCGTCGCAGCCCCCCGGCCCCGGCCCGGCGCGTTCCAGCAGCCGCGGCAATTCGGTGAAGACGGAGGGCGGGAAGCCGCGCGTGGCCGGCGGTTCGCGCACCGCCAGGCCGATCTCGCGCAGCGCCAGCGCGAAGCGCGTCACGCTGTCCATCAGCAGCAGCACCTGGCGGCCCTGGTCGCGGAAATGCTCGGCCACGGTCATGGCGGCATAGGCGGCCTCGCGCCGCATCGGCGCCGCGGTGTCCGACGTCGCGCAGATCACCACCGACTTCGCCAGCCCCGCCGGGCCGAGGTCGTCCTCAAGGAATTCGCGCAATTCGCGGCCGCGTTCGCCGACCAGCGCGAAGACGATGACATCGGTCGCCACGCCGCCCGCCAGCATGGCCATCAGCGTGGACTTGCCGACGCCCGAGGCGGCGAAAAGCCCCAGCCGCTGCCCCTGCCGCACCGGCGCGAACAGGTCGAGCGCGCGCACCCCCAGCGCCAGGCGCGGCCCCAGCCTGGCCCGCTGCCCGGCCGGCGGCGCGGCCGCGTGGGTCGGGCGCGGCACGGCGCCATGCGCCGGCGGCGGCCGCCCGTCCATCGGCGCCCCCATCGGGTCCAGCACGCGACCGAGCCAGGCGTCGCCGACCGCCAGGGCCGGCCGGGGGGCCAGCACCGCCCGGGCGCCCGCCGAAAGCCCGGTGATCGGGCCGAGCGCGATGGCTTCCGCCCGGCCGTCGCGGAAGGCGGCGATCTCGGCGAGCACCGGCGCGCCGAAGGGCGGTTCCAGCCGCAGCCGGTCGCCGATCGCCGCCAATGGCCCGAAGCCTTCGAGCGTGATGGCGAGACCGCCCAGCCCGGTGACGGTGCCATGCACCGCCTGTGGCGGCAGGGTGCTGAGGGCGGCGGCGGTGGCGGCGAAATCGGGGCGCATCGGCGTAGCATGCGGCGGCGGGGGTTGGCGGCAGGTTAGCGCGCGCCGCTTCCGCCCCGACCGTCACTTTTCCGCATCACTGTGTCTTCGCTGCGCTTGCGCGCTGCTGCCCGCCGCTTCCATTCTAGCGGCATAAATCCCCCCGAAAGACACCGCATGCGCCTGCGTTTCCTGGCGATGGCCGCCAGCCTCGCCCTGGCTCCCCTCGCCGCGCTCGGCCAGGCCGCGCCGCGGCAGGCCGCCCCGCCGCCACCCGCCCCGCGCGAGCGCGAAGCCACCATCACCAACCAATCCGGGCAAACGCTGCGCGAGCTCTATGCCGCACCGCCAGGCAACGAGGCCTTCGGCCCCGACCTGCTGGGCGCCGACACGGTGCCCGACCGCGGCAATTTTCGCGCCCGCATCCAGGGCGCGGACTGCGTGCTGGAATTCCGCGCCGTGTTCCAGGACGGCACCGAGGAACGCCGCCGGCAGAACATCTGCCAGAACCGCCGCGTGCAGTTCGGCGACCCGTCCATCCCGCTGCGTGAAGCGAGCATCCGCAACGAGACCGACACCACCCTGCTGCAGGTGTTTGCCGCACGGCCAGGCGCGCCGGAGCGCGGCCCCGACCGGCTGGGCGAGAACGTGGTGGAACCCTCGCGCGAATTCCGCATCCGCCTGGGCCGCACGCGCGAGTGCATCTTCGACGTCACCGCCATCTTCGAGGATGGCGAGGAAGAAACCCGCGCGGCGGTGAACCTGTGCCGCGACCCGCGCCTGACCTTCGGCGACCCCAATGCCCCGCGGCGCGAGGCACGCATCAGCAACACCGCCGACCGCACGATCCGCGAATTCTACGCCTCCACCCGCGCGCCGCTGGCCTGGGGCGGGGACCGGCTCGGCAACACCGTGCTGCAGCCGGGCACCAACTTCACGCTGCGCCTGCGCGGCGCCGCCTGCCTTTGGGACCTCCGCGCCGTGTTCGACGACGACGCCGAGGAGATGAAGCAGGGCATCGACCTGTGCACCACGCGGGAGATCGCCTTCGACGGGTCCGGCGCGCCACGTCCGCCCGAACGCCGCGTCATCCTGGTCAACCGGCACGGCGCCACGATCCAGGAGGCCTATCTTTCCGGCACGTCCGAGGAGGATTGGGGTCCCGACCGGCTGGGCGAGGAAGTCCTGCCGCGTGGCCAACGCCGGGAGATCAGCGCCCGCCTGCGCGACTGCGAGGCCGACCTTCGAATCGTGTTCGAGGAACGCCGCGCCGCCGAGGAACGCACCAGCATCAACCTGTGCGAGACCGGCACCATCGTGCTGCGCCCGGGCTGGACGCTGGCCGATCGGCTCGATGAGGGCGAGGACACCGCCGACACCGGCCCGCGCGCGGGTAGCGTGCGCCTGCGCAACGCCGCCGAGGTGCCGGTGGCGGAGCTGTATGCCGACGTGCCCGGCGCGCCGCGCGGCCCCGACCGGCTCGGCCGCACCGTGCTCGGCGTGAACGAGACGCTGGATTTCGCCCCGCCCGAGGGCACGCCCTGCCTGGTCGACCTGGTGGCGGTGTTCCGCGACGGGCGGGAAATGGTGATGGCCGGCACCGACATCTGCGCCGGGGTGGAGCTGGAACTGCGGTGAGGCGCTTCGTCCTCGCTGCCCTGCTGCTGGCCGCCGGCCCGGCCGCCGCGCAGGGCATCCCGGAGGCGCTGCGCGGCACCTGGGCGCAGGGCGGCTGCGCCACGCCCGGGTCGCTTCTGCACGTGACGGCGCGCAGTGTCGTGCGCCTGCCCGCCGATGGTCCCGCCCGCCTGGTGCGCCTGCGCGTCCTGCGCCCGATGGGGGACTGGATGCTCGGCACCGGCGCGGGGGCCGAGGCACCGCGCGTGCTGCTGCGCGCCGCGGATGATGCGCTGGAGACCATCGAGCCCGACGCCAAGCTGCGCGACGACCGGCTGCCCGGCGACACGCCCGTGCTGCGCTGGCAGCGCTGCGCGGTGCCGCCGCCCGCCCTCGCGGCCCTGCACGGCGAGGGCCTGGCGGTGCTGGGCGCGCTGGAACGGCTCGAAGCCGCCTGCCAGGAGGGTGCCATGGCCCCCTGCGTGGCGGCGCTGGTGGCGGTGGGCGATGTCTCGGGCGACGGGTTGCTCGGGGTTGCGGAAGTGGCGCGGCTGCTGCGCGGCACCGCCTGGGCGATGGCCGCGCAGGATGGCAGCCCGCCGGACGCGCTGGCCGCCGCGGTCGGGCTTGGCGGCGTGGCGGCACTGGCCGCGGCGCGGCTGCTGGTGGACGGGCTGGATTTCGATGACGACGGCCGGTTGTCGGCGGCGGAACTGGCGCAGGACCGTGCCGCCTGGCCGGCCGCCGGCGGCGCCGCGGCGGGGCGACCGGTGGCGCTGGAAGCGCTCGGCGAGGGCGCGGGCATGCTGCGGGCGCTGCTGGAGCGCCTGGCGAACCAGTAGGGCCGGGATCGGCGCGTCTGCTGTGTCCCGGGGCCGCGATCGCGGCTCGCCGCGTGCGGCGCCCGCACATGGAGATGCGCGATAGCGCCCCAGCCGTCGGGAGACCCGCGACCGCGGCGGCTGCAGGACGCGCGAGGCGAACCACCAGATTTCGCCTGACGGTTAATTATCAAGGTGGTATCCTCGCGCCATGCGAGGGGTTCTCCTGCTGTCCGCCCTGCTGCTCGGTGCCTGCGGCAACACCACCGGTGCGGATGTGCTGCGCGTGATTATCTGGCCTATCCCGCTGCCCGAAGGCCTGTTCGACACCAGCACCGCGGTGCCCGAGGCCGACTGGGAGACGCCAGGCGAAGCGGTGCAGGCCGACGCCGCGCTGGCGCTGACACTCGGGTCGCGCCGGGGCATCGCCACCCTGGTCCAGGCGGAAGGCGAGCGCCGCATGTGGCGCACCGCCGGCGGCGTGGTGGTCGCGACCGAAGGCCCGCGCATCGTCGCCACCGCCGGGCTGCGCGAAGTGGTGGCCGCCACGCGCTTCGACGGCATCGACCCGCTGACCCGCATCGGGGAACTCGGCAGCACGCCGGTCAGCGGCGCGCGCGTGGTGGACGTGATGCGATCCGAGACCGACCCCGCGCGCATGCGCTTCGGCCTGCGTCTGAGTTGCCGCGTCAGCGCCGGCCCGGCCGAGGTCGAGGACACGCTGCTGGTGCGCGAGACCTGCCGCGGCGCGGCATCCTTCACCAACCGCTTCTGGGCCGATGCGCGATCCTTCGCGGTGTTCCGGTCGGAACAATGGGTCGGCGAAGGCCTGCCGCCGCTGGTGGTCGACGTGCTCGGGCCCGGCAGCGCGCCGGCCGAGATCATCCCTCTGTCCAGGTGATCCCGGCGCGCCTCATCCGCCGCAGCACATAGGCCAGCCAGGCGCCCTGCAGCGCCAGCGCCGGCAGCACCACCAGCGGCTTGGTTCCCACCGGCAGCGCCAGGAACAGCGCGACCAGCGCGCCATGGAACAGCACGAAACCCCAGTGCACGCCCGCCACCACGCGCACGCCAAGCCCGCTGCGCTGTGCCATCTGGTACAGGTGCGTCCGATGCGCCGCCGCCACGCGCTGCCCCTGCACAGCCCGCCGCGCCAGCGTGAAGGCGGCATCGAACAACAACCCGAACAGCAGCAGCGGCACGATCAGGAACGAAATCTGCGCCGCGTCGAACCCCGCCGCCGCCACCGCCAGCACCGCCATCATGAAGCCGAGGAACTGGCTGCCGACATCCCCCATGAAGATGCGCGCCGGATGCAGGTTGAACGGCAGGAACCCGGCCAGCCCCGCCGCCAGCAGCAGCGCCGCGGCATAGACGAACCAGCCACCCTGGTCGCCCGCCACCACGCACAGGATGACCGCCGCGAGGAACACCGACCCGCCGACCAGCCCATCCAGCCCATCCATGAAGTTCAGCGCATTGGTGCAGCCGACGATCCAGAACAGCGTGATCGGCACGGCGAGCCAGCCGAGCGGCACCTCGCCCGCCCAGGGCAGCGCGAAGCGTTCCAGCACCAGCCCGCTGCCGATGGCCACCAGCGCCGCCAGCCCCTGCGCCCCCAGCTTCACCGCAAAGCGCAGATCCGCGACATCATCCCACAAGGACACCAGCGCGATCGCCAGCGCCGCACCGATCACGCCGCCGAACTGCAGCGCCGGCAGCCGCGCAAACGCCGCCCCCGCATACAACACCACCATCCCCAGCACGAAGGCGACCACCACGCCCACGCCACCCCCCCGCGGCGTCGGCCGCATATGCGACGAGCGCGCGTTGGGATGATCCAGAATCGGATAGGCGATCATCAGCCGCACCACCGCCGCCGACACCACCGCCAGCACGACAGCAAAAGCCAGATGCCGGAGAACCGCTTCGAACTGCATGCCGGCGCGCTATGCCCCGGGCGCGGCGGGGCGTCCAGCGTGGGTGGGGGTGCGCGGCGGGGGGCCAGCCCCCCGGACCCCCCGCTGGGAGGCAACCGCCTCCCAGACCCTGGGTCAAATGGCCAGGATGGGGGAGGGGCATGGCGCGCCTATCGCGACGGTGCCGCCGACAAGCCCCTCCCCCATCCTGGCCATTCGGTTCACGCAGGTCCGGGGGCACGTATGCCCCCGGCGGGAGGGTTCGGGAGGGCAGAGCCCTCCCGACGCACCCACCCTCACCGCGTGAACCACGCCGCGCCGCGGCGCAGTGAGTCCTCGCGGCCGTCGCGGGTCACTTCCCAGAGTGGGTTCTCGACGGCCAGGCGTTGTCCGCCGTCGCGTTGGGTGGGGCGGATCACGGCGCCGACGTTGGATCGGCTTTGTACGCCGAAGATGTCGAGGGGCACGCGGATGAAGATGCCCTTGTCGAAGGACCCTTCGCCGAAGCGCGCGTAGGACACGTCGGTGAAGGTGGCGAAGGCGCCGACTTCGATGCCGGAATCGAAGCGGCGGGCGACCTCGACCGTGCCGCCCCAGTCGCCGGCCAGGTAGCGCCCGCCGCGCAGCGTGGTCGTGAGGTTCCACCACGGCAGGTCGAGGTACAGCGACAGGTGCCCGGTGGTGACGCGGTAGTCCTGCAGGCCGAAGCGCTGGTCGAAGTCGCGCTGCGCGACGTAGTTCACGTCCAGGCCGATGGCGAAGGGGCGGTCGTGCGGGCGCCAGAGCACCTCGCCCGAGATGCCGGCGAACATCGGTTCCAGGTAGCCCGCGGTGGCGCGCGCGAACACGTCGGGTGCGAGCGACCACATCCGTTCGCCGTACAGCGACGTGACCGCCAGGTTGCGTCCGTCCTCGGCATAGAGGGCGTAGTCGGATCGCACGCGCGGCAGGACGGAATCAGACGCCGCCGCGCCGTCCATGTTCTGCGCGACGACCTGCGCGACGGCGCCGCCAATCGAGAAGCCGGCGCCGAGTTCGACCCGTGCATTGGCCGCGATCGCCGCCTGGTACAGCGCGGTGCGCGACGGGTCGCCCAGCACCACGCGCACGCGCGGTTCGATGCCCCAGTCGATGAAGGGGCCGGGCGCGCGCGCGGCATCCTCGAAGGGTTCACCGGGCGGCATCAGGATGGCGGTGGCGAAGATTTCCTCGGCGCTGCCATGGCCGCGCGCGGCGGCCTCGATGGCCGACCGCAGCACCAGCAGCCGCGCGATCTCGACGCCGTCGCGCGACCAGGCGATCAGCACGCGCTCGACCTGGCGGGGCAGGACGGGCTGCACCGCGCGCACCACGCGCCCGGCCACCTGCGCCAGCGTGCGGAAGGGGCCACCGGAGACGGCGATGCGCGCTTCGTCGCCGTCCAGCACGAAGGCGGTGCCGCGCAGGCGCGCCTCGCGCAGCGCGGCGAAGATGCGCGGCGCCAGCGCGGCCGATTCCGCGGAGCCGCCATTCGCACGCTCGGCCATCGCCGGCGGGGCGGGCAGCGGCGCGCGCGGCGGGTCATGCGCATCCATCCGCACCGAGGCGCGCAGCAGCACATCCGTGCCGTTCACCCAATGCACGCCGACATCAAGCCAATCATTCGACCATTGCAGCCCGGCGTTCACGCGGCTCGCGGACGTCCCGCCCAGGTTCGTCGTCCGCCCGGGATAGCCACCGCGCTCGTCGCGCAGCCGGTCGCCGCTGAATTCGATCTTCGCGCGCAGCCCCTCAAGGTCGCCCCAGGGCGTGGGCAGCGCCGGGACGTTCCACTCGATGCCGCCGAAGATCGAGATGTCCTCGCCGCGGAAATACGACTGCCAGCGCAGCGTGCCGCCCTCGCCCACATCGCGCCGGCGGTCACCGAATCCGCTCCAGATATCCATCAGCGGATTGTTGCCATCCGCATAGGTGCCCAGCCGGCCCCAGCCGATGCCGAGCGACACGTCGAAATCCCAGAAGCGCTTGGACACCACCAGGTATTCGCCCGCGTAGATGCCGGTGCCGGCAATGTCCTGGATGCCGACCGCCAGCGCCGGGCGCCACTCCTGCTCGTCCCACAGCCGGATCTTGATGTCGAAGGACCGGTCGGAAAGTCGTGCCGTTCAGCCGCTCCGTCACCCGGAACGTTGTCTCGAGCCACGGGAGCGCCTGGAAGCCGACGAACCAGAACCGCCGCTGATGGCGCAACGCCGCCCCGGCCTCGACCACGCCATCGGCCCGAAACCGGGCATTGCGCATCTCGATAAGGCCCGCTCCACCCCAGTTCGACCCGGTCCCGTCGCCGCCCAGGCCCTGCGCGAACGCGGGCGGGGCGAGGAGCGCGCAGATGGCGAGGGCGTACCGGGAGGGCGCTGCCCTCCCGGACCCTCCCGCCGGGGGCATACGTGCCCCCGGACCCGCGTGAACCGCATGGGCAGGATGAGGGAGGGGCTCATCGGCGGCATCGTCGCGACGGGCGCGCCGTGCCCCTCCCTCATCCTGCCCATCTGACCCAGGGTCTGGGAGGCGGTTGCCCCCCAGCGGGGGGTCCGGGGGGCTGGCCCCCCGCCGCGCCCCACGCATCTAACGCCCCGCCTCGCGCGCGATCACCGCCAGCGCCGCGGCCGAGACCGAGATCTGGCCGAGCACCTGGGTCAGGTCGCGCACGAAGCCCCAGGTTTCGTAGGGCGATGGATCCTGCGGGACGACGACGAGGCTGCCCGGCGGCACGGGCGGGCCGCCTTGTTGCCAGGCCGATAGTCCGGCCGCGGTGGATTGGCCGTTGGGCAGCACGATGAAGGCGCGGGAGGGGTCGGCGAAGCGTTGCGTGCCGCCGGATGCGCGCACGTAGTCCGAGGCGCGCCAGCCGGTGCGGAATTGCAGCGAGCCGGGGTTGAGCACGGTGCCGACGACGGTGACCTCGTTGGGTCGCTTGGGCATGGCGATGATGTCGCCGGGTTCGAGCAGGACATCCAGCTCGGGGCGGGCGGCGAGGATGACGGGGTTGGATTCCATCACCATGCGCCCGGCGGCGCGGGCCTCGCGGAGCGAGTTCGCCAGCTCGCGCCCGGCGTTGATGGCGGAGCCGAGGTCGGTTTGCGCCCCGCGCGTCCCGGCCACGGCCTGGCCGGCGGCGACCTGGATGAGGCTGGTTTCGAGTTCGCGCGCGGTGCGCTGGAAGCCTTCCTGCTGGCGCTGGCGGACGGATTCGCGCGTGAAGACCGCGCCGTAGGGATAGGCCTGCGGCGTCAGGCCGCCGGCGCGGGCGATGACTTCCGACAGGCGTTCGCCGCGGCGGATGTCGTAGGTGCCGGGGCGGAGGAATTCGCCGACCAGGATGACCGGGCCGGTGTCGCGGTCGCCGAAGGATCGCGGGATGCGCACGGTGTCGCGCGGGGAAAGCCGCACGGCGGCGAAGTTGCGGCTGGTGAGGTCGAGCCGCGTGCGGGCGAGGGGTATCGCGCCGGACTGGTCGGCGGGTTCGCGCGCGAATTCCACCACGCGCAGATCGGCGGCGTCCGACAGCCCACCGGCCGAGGCGATCGCCTGGTCGAGACCCGTATTGTCCACGATCGGCAGCAGGCCTGGCGTGCGGACTTCGCCGGTCAGCACCACGGTCTGGTCCAGCAGGAAGGCGGCGAGGTCCGGGTAGTCCACCATCACCTGCGGACAGGTCGGTGCGCCGATCTCGGGGAAGCCGGCGCCCTTGATGTGCGCGAAGCGCTGCGGCGAGGCGCGCGAGGCGAGCGCGAGGGGGGTCAGCGCCGGGCAGTCGAAGGGCGGGGCGCCCTGCTGCTGCGGCGTGTTGGCCGGCGCCTCGCCACGCAGCGCGCGTTGCACGACGGGCGAGGTCAGCCAGGCGATGTCGCCGCGGCCCAGGATGATGACCTCGTCGCCCTCGCGCAGCGACAGGTTGGCGCGGCCCTCCAGCACGCGGCCGAGGTCGAACCCCACGAAGCTGCGGGCGCCGGTGCGCGCATCCGCCCGCCAGACAGCGCCCAGGCGCACATAGGGGTCGTTGCGCAGCAGTCGGCGGTCGCTGATGAGGCCGCGCAGCGTCTGCCCCTGCCGCCCGCCGGCGGCGGCGCGCGTCACGGGAATTGCCACGTGGCCGGCAAGCCGCACGGTATTCGCCACCACGTCGGCGCCGGGCTGCACCAGCACCGCATCGCCGCGGCGGATCGTCGATGCAGGCGAGAGTTCAGCGAAGGACCGCCGGCCGGCGCCGTCGCTCTGCTGCCCCAGCAGGCGATTGCCGCCGGGCCGCATGGTGCCGCCGGCGAGGGTCAGCATCTCGGCCAGCGGCGCGCCGGTGGCGCGCGCGGGCAGTTCGTAGATCGCCGGGCGCGCGACATCGCCGGCGATGGCCACGGTGCCGCCGACCGGCGGGATGATGATGCGGTCACCCTCGCGCAACGACAGGTCGGCGTCGCCCGGCGCGTCGGCGATCACGGCGTAGAGGTCCAGCACGCGCCGCCCGCGCGGGCCCTCGATGCGGATGGCGCGCAGCGACCCGGTCTTGCGCACGCCGCCGGCGGCCGACAGCGCATCCAGCACGGAGGACAGCGCGTTCAGCCCCTGGAAGCCGGGGCGCAGCACCTCGCCGGCGACGAACACGTTCATCTGCCGGACCTGGCCGATCGACACGAACACCTCCGACCCCGCCAGGTCCCGCGTCGCGAGGCCCTCCAGATGCGTGCGCAGGTCCTTCAGGCTGCGCCCGGCGGCCGGGATGGGGGCTAGGTCCGGCAGCAGCAGCATCCCGTCGCGCCCGATGCGCAGCGTCAGCGTCTGGCGGGCGCGGCCGCGGAAGGCGATGACGAGTTCATCGTTGGGGCCGAGCACGTAATCCTCGGGCAGCGCGCCGAAGCCTTGCGTCGGCGCCCCGCCGGCGCGGAAGGTGTCGTAGCCGAATTGCCGCAGCGCCGGGCCGTCCAGGCGTGCGGCGAAGAAGGCCTCGGCGGCGGAAAGCGGATCCTGCGGCTCGGCGGCGGGCGGCAGGGGCTGCGCCTGGAAGGCCTGGATCGGCGCGCCGCGCGGCAGGCCGGCGGGCGGGCCGCGCGTGGCCCCGCCATCGAGCAACCGCTGCAGCGCATCCTGCTGCACCCCCGGCGGCAGGCCGGGCAGCGGCGCGCCATTGGGCAGCACCGACGGCAGGGTGGGTGGTGCGAGCAGGGGGGAGCCGCCCGGCGTCATCTGCGCCAGGACCGAGGGCCCGGCCAGCAGGAACGCCAGCAGGAGGCAGAGCGGTCGGCAGCGGCGCAAGGGGCCGAACATCGGCGGGGTGGAGTCCTCCCGGAAACGTCAAGCGACAAAATCAACCCCTGTTTACAACTTATTGGTGATTCTGCCTATTGTCCGTGTTCATTCACGGAGCCTGACGTGACGCGCAGCGCGGTCCTGGCCGAGACAGCGCCCGAGCCGCCGCTTCCTGGCGGTCGCTGGCGGCTGGTGGCCGATGCGGCCTGGCGGCTGGGGCCGCGGGCGGTGGCGCTGTTCGCCTGGCATCGCGCGCGGCTGCGCCTGGGCCTGGTGCGGCGCGCGCTGCGCGATGCGCCTGTTCGAGGAATCGCCGCGCCGGCGGCGACCGGCGCCCCTGCGCCAGCGGCGGCCGGTGCGCCTGCCCGGGGTGTTGGCGTCCGGCGGCGGCAGCCCGGCGCGTCGCCCTGGCATGGCCCCTTCGACGGCGCGGCGCATGCGCTCGACCTCGACCTGTTCGGCGCCGGCGACATCCGGCCGGTCTGGGAAGCGAACCGCCTGCTGCCGCTGCTGACGCTGGACGCGGCGCAGGCCGATGCGCTGCTGGCCGACTGGATCGCCGCCAACCCGCCCTTCCGCGGCCCCGCCTGGGCCTGCGGGCAGGAGGCCGCGCTGCGCGCGCTGCAGCTGTGCCTGTTCGCCGCGCTGCGGGGCGAGGACCGCGTGCCGCGGGCGCTGCTGGCGGCGCATGCGCGGCGCATCGCGGCCACCCGCGCCTATGCCGCCGCGCAGGACAACAACCATGCGGTCAGCGAAGCCGCCGGGCTGTTCGTGCTGGGGCTGGTGCTGACCGAACCGGCCATGGCGCGGCGCGGCGCGCGCGACCTGGCGCGGGTAGTGGCGCGGCTGGTCTCGGCCGATGGCGCCTTCGCGCAGGCCTCGCCGGGGTATCAGCGGCTGCTGCTGGACACGCTCGCGCTGGCCGAATGGTTCCGCCGCCGCCATGGCGGGCCTGGCTTCGACACACCCTTCGCGCAGCGCGCCGGCGCCGCGACGCGGTGGCTGCACCGCGTCGCCTCGGTCGGCGGCGCCCTGCCGCGCAGCGGTGCCTGCGACGATTCCGTGCTGGCCGACCTGTCCGGCGGCGGCGCGGCGGATGCGCGCGGCAGCATCGAACGGGCCGCCCGGCTGTTCTGCGGCGCGAGCGCCGGGCATCGCGACGATTTCGGCTGCGGCGTGCTGGGCATCGCGTGTCCCGACGCCACGCTGCCGCGCGGCGGCGGTGCCTGGCGCAGCGAGGGCTGGTGCGGCGAGACGCGCGGCGCGCTCTCGGTGCTGTTGCGCAGCGGCGCGCCGCTGCGCTTCCGCCCGGCCCAGGCCGACCTGCTGCACCTGGAATGCCGGCACAACGAGACGGCGCTGCTGCGCGATGGCGGCACCGGCGCCTACAACCCGGCCCCCGGATGCGCCTGGTGGACCGATGCACTGTCTGGCACCGCCGCCCACAACACGATCATGTTCGACGGGCAGGAACAGATGCCGCGCGTCTCGCGCTTCCTGTTCGCGCGCTGGCCGCGCTGCCGCGCGCTGGAAGGTGGCGCGGCGCTGCGCGACTGGCGCGGCCGGCGGCACGAACGCCGCTTCACGCTGGATGACCACCGCCTGACCGTGCACGACAGCGTCGCCGGCCGCTTCGCCGCGCTGGCGCTGCGCTGGCGCCTGGCACCCGATGCCTGGCGGCTGACCGCGACCGGCGTGGAAGGCAGCGCGGCGCGCATCGCCATCGACGCCGATGCGCCGCACCGCCTTCGCCTCGTGCAGGGCTGGGAGAGTCCCGCCTATGGCGTGGTGGTGCCGGCGCCGGTGCTGGAGGTCACGGCCCGCGCGCCGGTCACGCGCATCACCACCGTGCTGGAGGTGAATTAGTGCCGCTGGCGCTGCTGCTGCGCGGGGTGTGGGGGTGGCGGCGCGGCCTTGCCATCGCCGCGCTGGTGCTGTGGGCGGCCGGCGCGGCGGTGGTGCTGGCGATGCCGCGCGCGCATGTCGCGCAGGCGGTGGTCGCACCGGCCGAGACCACGTCCTTCGCGGTGTCCTCGCTGCTGTCGCCTTCGCCGTTCGCGCCCGGCGGGCTGCTCGACACGCGGCCGACCGGCAATTTCGCGATCTACCTGGGCGCCATGCGCAGCCCCGAGGCGGCGGTGCTGCTGGCGCGCGAGACCGCGCTGCCGGCCTGGATCGAAGCCCGCCGGCGCGACGGCCTCGGTGGCCTGGCGCGCGCGCTGCTCGGCGACCGGCCCGCCGATGCGGACGACGTGCTGGCCTGGCTCGAACGCAATCTCTCGGTGACCCAATCCCTCGCCTCGGTCACCTGGACGCTGGAGCTGGCGCATGCCGACCCGGCGCTGGCGCTGGACATGCTGCGCCGCCTGCACGGCTTCGCCGAAGCGAAGGTCCGCGCCGACCTGGCGGAACAGGCGGCGCGCCGCGTCGCCGCGCTGGAACGCCGCCTGATACGCGAAAGCGACATCTTCCTGCGCAACAGCCTGTACGAATTGCTGGCGCAGCAGCAGCGCGCCGGCCTGGTGGTGGCGGCCGACGAGGCGGTGGCCGCGCGGCTGGTCTCGGCCCCGATGGTCGAGGCCCGGCCATCCCTGCCCAACCGGTCGCTGCTGCTGGCGTTGCTCGCGCTGGCGGTGCCGCTGGCGGTGCTGACCCTGGGCGCCTCGCTGCTGCTGCTGCGCCACGATCCGGTGGCGATGGTATCCGCCGCCGCGCCGCCGACGCGCCGGGATCCGGTGCTGTCGCGCAGCGCGCCGGAGCGCCCGCCCGTGCTGCCCCCGGTGCCGGGCGAATGACCGCGCCGGCCGGCGCAGCGGGCGCCGGATGCAGACCCGCTATCCCACCGGTGCGCGGCGCATGAATGGCCTTGCCGTCGCGACCGGCGCGCTGGCGGCGACGCTGCATTTCGCCGGTGCGCTGAAATCGGCCCCGCTGCTGGCCGCGCTGCCCTTCGACCTGACCGCGGCGGCGGCGCTGATGCTGCTGGCGGTGCTCGCACCCTTCGCCGCGGGGCGGGATTGGCGGGCGGATCGCATCATGGCCCTGCCGCTCGCCGCCTGCGGGGCCTTGTGGGTGTGGCTGGTGCTGGCCGGCGCCTGGAGCCCCTCCGCCACCATCCTGCGCGCGAAGCTGCTGGATGCGGTGCTGCTCGGCCCGGCCATGCTCGCGGCGGGGCTGCTGGTGGCGGGGGATGGGCGGGCGCTGCGGGCGCTGGGCGATGCGGCGCTCGGCATCGGCGTGTTCGTCGCGGCCGCGATCGCCTGGGGAATTACGACCGACCGCGTGGTGCTGGGCGGCGCGCCTGGCGCGCATCCGGACCTGGTGCGCGTGCAGTACCAGATCGCCGGCCTGGCCATCGCCTCCGCCGCCGCGCTGGCGGCGGTGCGCGCGGCGGAGGCGCGGGCCTGGCCGGCGCGGGCCGGCTGGCTCGGGCTGGTCGGGCTGCTGGGCGCGGCGGCGCTGCTGCCGGGCGGGCGGGCGGCGCTGGCCGCGCTGGCGCTGGCGCTGATGGCGGCGCCGGCTATCGCCCTGTGGCGCGCGGGGCGGCGCGGCGTGGCGCTGCTGTGGCCGGGCGCGGTGCTCGGCGCGGTGGCCGGCGTGCTGGCGCTGATCCTGGCCGATCCCACGCTGACCGCCGGGCTGCGCACCGTGGAACGCCTGGCCGAGGGCGATGTCGCGCAATCCTCCGGCCGGCTGGCGCTGTGGGGCACGGCGCTGGACCAGGGCGCGGCGGCGCTGCCCTTCGGCCTGGGCACCGGCGGCTTCACGATGGCCGCCGGCTTCGGCGAACGGCGCGGGATGTACCCGCACAACCACGCGCTGGAAGCCCTGGCCGAGGGCGGGCTGCCCGGGGTGGCGCTGTGGCTGCTGGCCTTCGGCGGCGGGGCCGTGGCGGCGGTGCTGCTCGGCGCGCGCACCGAAGGCTGGCGCGCGGCGCGCGTCGCCGCGCTGGTGCTGCCGGTGGCCTTGTCGGTGATGGTCTCGACCGACCTCGGCAACCGCATGGCGTGGTTCGCGCTGGGCCTGGCACTGGGGTTGGGGTTGCGATCGGGGGGCCGCGATGTACGCGCGCTTCGGCAAGCGGGCGCTTGATGCGGCGGGCGCGGCGGCGCTGCTGGTGCTCCTGGCGCCGGTGCTGTTGGGCCTTGCGGGCGCGGTGTTCGTCGGGCTCGGCGCGCCGGTGCTGTTCCGCCAGAACCGTGCCGGGCAGGGCGGGGTGCCCTTCACCGTGCTGAAGTTCCGCACGCTGCGCGCCGGCGCCGGCGACGATGCCGCGCGCATGACGCGGCTCGGGTCCGTGCTGCGTGCGCTGGCGCTCGATGAATTGCCGCAGCTGGTGAACGTGCTGCGCGGACAGATGAGCCTGGTCGGGCCGCGGCCGCTGCCGATGGGCTACGTGGCGCTGTACACGCCGCGCCAGGCGCTGCGGCTGCGCGTGCGCCCGGGCTTGGCCGGCCTGGCGCAGGCGGCGGGTCGCAATGCGGTCGGGTGGGAGAAGCGGCTGGAACTCGATGCGCGTTATGCCGGGGTGCCGCCGCGATTCGCGCAGGACCTCGGGCTGTTGCTGCGCTGCGCGGCGCTGGCCGTGACGGGGCGCGGCGCCGCCGCACCCGGCCACGCCACCATGCCGGCATTTCGTGCCGACAATCGATCATAACCTCTGGTTGATTTGAATAAATCGTAATACGCTTGGATCGTGAACATCCTGGTGCCGCCCCGCCCGCCGCCCGTCGCGCCGATCACCGGCGGCGTCCCGGGCGCGACGGCAGTGGCGCGGCGCATCCACCTGTCGCCGCCGCATCTCGCGGGAGATGAGTTCGAGCGGCTTCGCGCGGTGCTCGACAGCGGCTGGATCGCCCCGGCGGGACCCATGATCGCCGCCTTCGAGGATACCGTCGCCGAGGCTGCCGGCTTCCCCCATGTGCTCGCGACCGCCTCCGGCACCGCCGCGCTGCACCTGGCCTACCGCGTGCTGGACATCGCGCCGGGCGACGAGGTCTGGGCGCCGGGCTTCACCTTTGTCGCGACCGTGGCACCCGCCGTGCAGATGGGCGCGGTGCCGCGTTTCCTCGATGTCTGCCCGAAATCCTGGACGCTGGATGCCGGCCTGCTTCGGCAGGAACTGCGCGCGGCGGCGCGGCGCGGGCGGCTGCCGCGGGCGGTGGTGGCGGTGGACATCTACGGCCAGGCCAGCGACCTCGATGCCATCGTCGCCGCCTGTGCGCGCTATGACGTGCCGGTGCTCAGCGACAGCGCCGAGGGGCTGGGCGCCACCCTGCGCGGGCGGCCGGCGGGCACCGGCGCGCGGCTCGGTGTGTTTTCCTTCAACGGCAACAAGATCGTCACCGCCGGCGGCGGCGGTGCGCTGGCCTCGGACGACCCGGTGCTGGTGGCGCGCGCGCGGCACCTGGCCGCCCACGCCAAGGACCCGGCGGCGCATTACCAGCATTCCACCACGGGGCACGCCTATGGCCTGTCCTCCGTGCTCGCCGCCGTGGGGCTGGCGCAGGTGGCGGTGCTGGCGGACCGCGTGGCGGCGCGCCGCGCGATCTTCCAACGCTACGCCGAGGCCCTGGCCGACCTGCCTGGCCTGACCCCCATGCCCGAGGCGCCCTGGGGTCGCGCGACGCGCTGGCTCAGCGCCATCCTGGTCGACCCCGCCCGGGCCGGCACGACCCGCGACGCGATCCGTACCGCGCTCGAGGATGCGGATGTCGAAAGCCGCCCGGTGTGGAAGCCGCTCCCCGACCAGCCGGTGTTCCGCGACGCGCCATCGGCCGGCGGCGCGGTGGCGCGCGGGCTGTTCGCGCAGGGGCTGTGCCTGCCCTCCGGCTCCGGCATGACGACGGCCGAGCAGGACCGCGTGATTGCCGCCATCCGTGCCTTCTGGCGCGGCTGAGACGCCGTTCGAGATGCCGGCACCGGCCCGCACCCCCGCCTGGCTGCCTACGATCATCGGTGGCCGAGTGCGGGCCGATGGCGGGCCGCGGAAAGCGCCTGCCCGCGCCGCGCCGAACGGGCGCTGAGCCGTTGCGCATCCTGTACCTGCACCAGCACCATTCGGGGCCGGGCGGCAGCACCGCGACACGCAGCGACGGGCTCGCCCGTGCGTTGGCGGCGCAGGGGCATGCGGTGACGCTCGCCTGCGGGCGCTACGACGGTGCGGTGAGCGGCCTCGACGGCCCGTTCCGCCGCGGGCGTCGCGAAGGACGCCTCGGCGGCGTGCGGGTGGTGGAATTCGACATCCCTTGCGGCAACGCCATGCCGCTGCGCGGCCGCGCCGGCGCCTTCCTGCGCTTCGCCGCGCACGCCACGCCGCTGGCGCTGCGCGCCGAGTTCGACCTGGTGGTCGCCTCCTCCACGCCGCTGACGGTGGCGATCCCGGCGCTGGCGGCGCATGCGGCGCGTGGCACGCCCTTCGTCTTCGAGATCCGCGACCCCTGGCCGGAGGTGCCCCGCGCGCTGGGCGGCGTGCCGCGCCCGGTGCTGGCGGCGATGGAAAGCCTGGCGAACGCGGCCTGCCGGCGTGCCGCCGCGGTGGTCGCGCTGTCCGACGGCATGGCCGAGACGGCGCGCGCGCGCGGCGCCGACCCGGCACGCGTGCATGTCGTGCCGAATGGCTGCGACCTGCACGCCTTCGGCCCGCATGTCGCGCCCTGGCGGCCACACCAGGCGGCGGCGTGGGAATGCCTCGCGGTCTATGCCGGCGCGCATGGCCGCGCGAACGGGCTGGGCGCGCTGCTGGATGCCGCGGCGCTGCTGCGCGCGCGCGGCGAGCACCGGCTGCGCATCCTGCTGGTCGGCCAGGGGGCGGAGAAGCCCGCCCTGGTCGCGCGGGCGGACGCCGAGGGGCTGGACAACGTCACCTTCCTCGACCCACTGCCGCGCGCGGCGCTGGGCGGGCTGTACGCCGGCAGCCAGGTGGCGCTGCACCTGCTGGCGGGGCTGCCGGCCTTCGCCGAATGGACGGCGCCCAACAAGATCATGGACGGGCTGGCGGCCGGGCTGCCGGTGGTGACCAACCAGGCGGGGCGCGCCGCGCGCATCGTGGCGACGGGGCCCTCGGGCATCGCGGTGCCGGCGGGCGATGCGGCGGCGCTGGCGGATGCGCTGACGCGGCTTGCCGCGGACCCCGCGCTGCGCGCGCGCATGGGCGGCGCGGCACGGCGCCAGGCGGTGACCACCTGGGACCGCCGCCTGCTGGCCGAACGCTTCTGCGCGGTGATCGAGGAAGCCGGGCGGCGCGCGCCACCGCCGCCGCGCGCGCTGGCCGGCGTGGCGCGCTGATGCTGCCGGTGCTGCACCTGGTGGCCGCCGCGCGGCCGAACCTGCCGAAGCTGGCGGCGCTGTGGCACGCGCTGGCCGACGCACCGCCGATCTGCGCGCCGGTCCTGCTGCATACCGGCCAGCACCACGACGCCGCGATGTTCGGCGACCTGCTGGCCGACCTGGCGCTACCCGCGCCGGGCATCGCGCTGGGGGTCAGCGGCGGGACGCATGCCGAGCTGACGGGGCGCACCATGATGGCCTGCGAGGCCGCCTGGCAGCGCGACCGCCCGGCGCTGGTGGTGGTGGCCGGCGATGTCGACGGCGCGCTGGCGGCGGGGCTTGCCGCGCGCAAGCTGCGCATTCCGGTGGCGCACCTGGAGGCCGGGCTGCGCTGCGGCGATGCCGGCATGCCCGAGGAGATCAACCGCCGCGCGCTCGATGCCATCAGCGACCTGCTGTGGGCGCCGGACGAAGCCACCGCCGCCCGGCTGCGCGCCGAGGGCCACGGCGCGGGTCGCGTGCGCGCGGTCGGCAATGCCATGGTGGACAGCCTGCTGCGGCATTTGCCCGCGGCGCGCGCGCGGCCGCTGCCCGACGGGCTCGCGCCCGGCCGCTACGGCATCGTCACGCTGCACCGCCCCGCCAATGTGGACGAAGCGCCCGCGCTGCGCGCGCTGGTCGCGGCGGTCGAGGACGCGGCGGTGGCGCTGCCGCTCGCGTGGCCGCTGCATCCGCGCACGCGGGCGCGGATGGAACGCTTCGGCCTGGTGCCGCCGCGCGGGGTGCGCATGCTGCCGCCGCTGCGCTACCTGGATTTCCTGGCGCTGATGGCCCATGCGCGGCTGGTCGCGACCGACAGCGGCGGCGTGCAGGAGGAAGCGGCGGCGCTCGGCCTGCCCTGCCTGACGCTGCGGCCCTCCACCGAACGGCCCGCCACGCTGGAGGCGGGCGGCAACAGGCTGGTGACGGCGGCGCAATTGCGTGATGCGGTGCGCGATCCGCCGGGACGCGCCGCGCCGATCGCACTATGGGATGGGCGTGCGGGTGAACGCATGCGCGCGCACCTGGCAGAGGTGTTCGCGGCGTGACGCGTCCCGCGGGAATCGCTGCAGGGGCGCCATGCGCTGACCATCCAGGCGGCGCGCCGGTGCTGCGCCCCAGCCTGGCCGCCAGTCGCGACATCCCCGCGGGGGCGGGTGCGTTGCGCGACGACGCGGCCGCCGTGCCTCCCGAGGCGACGGCGGCGCAGCCCTCCCGATCATGCGACACGGCTGCCGCCGTCGATCCGCCGGATCGGCGGAATGACGCGCCGCTGATCCTGCTGCTGTCCGCCGCCCATCCGCCGGCCGATACGCGCGTGGTCCGCAAGGAAGGCGCGGCGCTGGTCGCCGCCGGCTTCCGCGTGGCGCATCTGTGCCCCGGCGGCGGCGATGCGCCGGCCTGCGTGGACGGCGTGCGCATCGTGGTGCATCGGCATCGCCGCATCCGCGGGCTGCTGGCCTTGGCGCGCGATGCCGCCGCCCTGCGGCCCGCGGCGATCCACGCTTCGGAACCGGATGCGTGGCTGGCCGCCCTGGTCGCGGCACGGCGCTGCGGCGCGCGCGTGGTGCTGGACGTGCACGAACACTACCCCTCGCGGCTGGATGCGCGGCTGCCCGCCTGGCTGCGGCCCGCCGCGCGCGCGGCGATCGCGCGCGCCTGCGGCTGGATGGGGCGCGCGGCGGATGCGGTGGTGGTGGCGAAGGACGGGCTGGATGCGCCCTTCGCGCGGGCCGCGCGGCTGGTGGCGGTGCGCAACTACGCCCCCGCGCCGGCCGCACCGCCGCGCAACCATAGCGCCGGGGCGCTCACGCTGGTGCATCTGGGCGCGCTCGGGCGCGCGCGGGGCTGGCCGCAGATGCTCGATGCCCTGGCGCTGTGCCCGCCCGCCACGCGGCTGCTGCTGGTCGGCCGCTTCACCGATGGCAGCGAGGAGGCCTTCCACGCGCGCGCCGCGACGCTCGGGCTTGCCGCGCGCGTCGACTGCACCGGATGGCTGGCGCAGCAGGACGCGCTGGCGCGGCTGCGCAGCGCCGACATCGCGCTGGTGCTGTTCCAGCGCGGCGAGGAGAATCACCGCCTGGCGCTGCCGCACAAATTGTTCGACGCAATGGCGGCCGGGCTTCCGGTGATCGCGCCGGTCTTCGCCGAGGAAGTCGCGACCGTGGTGCGCGACGCCGGCTGCGGCCTGCTGGTCGAGACCGGCGATGCCGCGGCGGTCGCGCAGGCGGTGGCGGCGCTGGCCGACCCGGCGCGCCGCACCGCGCTGGGCGAAGCCGGCTGGCAGGCGGCCCGCACGCGCTTCGCCTGGGAAGCCGAGGCGGCGCGGCTGGTCGCGCTGCACCGCGACCTGGCCGCGCGCCAGGGGGCAGCGCACGCGGAAGGCTGACGGCGCGGGCTCGCCGCCTCCGCGCGGCATGGCGGACACGGCGCCCGGTTTGACCATCGCCGCTCGCCGGCCGAGTCTGCGCCGATGCGGGATGGAATCGCCTGGTCGAACGACCTTCTCACCCTGGCCGCGCGCTTCGGCGCGCGCCTTGCCGTCACCGACGGCGCGGCCGGCATGACCTTCGCCACGCTGGCGGCGCGCGCCCATGCGCTGGCACACCGCCTGGGCGTGCCGGCCGGTGCGCCGGTGGCCACGCTGGTGCCCAACGGCGTCGATGCGCCCTGGGTCAGCGCCGGGGTCACCCTGTCCGGGGCGGCCGAGGTGCCGGTCAACGCGCATTCCACCGATGCCGAGATCGCCTGGTTCGCCGAGCTCGCGGGCTTCCGCCGTATCCTCGCACCCGGCGCGCAGGCGACCCGGCTGGCCGCGCTCGGCCTGGACCCCTGGGCGATCGAGGATATCGCGCCCGACCCCGCGCCGGCGCCGCTGCCGCCGGTGCCGGCCGAGGCCTGGGGCCGCATCATCTTCACCTCCGGCACCACCGGCAGGCCCAAGGCGATCGTGCACACCCATGGCGCGCGCTGGACCGCGCACCTGCTGCAACGCGCGGTGCTGCCCTTCACCCCCGGCGCGGGTGACCGCGTGCTGCTGATGACCCCCTATGTCCACGGCGCCTCGCTGATCGCCGCCGCGTGGCTGGAACAGGGCGCGGAGGTGGTGCTGCAGGACGGCGTTCGCGCGGAGCGCATCGAGCCCATCCTGGCGGCGGGCTGCGCGGCGATCTTCGCGCCGCCGACGGTGCTGGCGAAGATCCTGTCGCTGTTCCCCGGCAGGCGGTTCGACGGCGTGCGGGTGATCTTCACCGGCACCTCGACGCTGTCGCGCGAGGTGTGGTGCCGCGCGGCGGAGGCCTTCGGCCCGGTCGTGCGCATCACCTACGGCATGAGCGAATGCTTCAACCCGATCACCGTGCTGGAACCGCCCGAGGTGGTGGAGGTGATGGCGGCGCCCGACAGCGGCCTGGGTGCCTGCCTGGGCTGGCCGGCGCCGGGTGTCGAGGTGGCGATCCGTGCCGAGGATGGCGCGGCGCTGCCGCCGGGCGAGGCCGGCGAGATCCACCTGCGCGCGCGCCACATGAACGCCGGCACCATCACCGCCACGGGCTTCACGCCGCGCCCGCCGGGCGCCTGGCACCGCACCGGGGACCTGGGTGCGATCGATGCGCGGGGGCGGCTGCACCTGTCCGGTCGCGCGGCGGATGTGATGAAGTCCGGCGGCTACCGCATCCACCCCGGCGAGATCGAATCCGCGCTGGATGGCGCGGCGGGCGGGCGTGCGGTCTGCGTGCTGGGCATCCCGTCCGACTATTGGGGGGAGGTGATCGTCGCGGTGGCCGAATCGCCGCCCGACGGATGGCAGGACGACGCGGCGGCGCGCGTCGCGGCGCTGGCACGCTACAAGCAGCCCCGCGCCTGGCTGGCGCTGCCGGACCTGCCGCGCAACGCGCAGGGCAAGGTGGTGCGTGCGCGAGTGCGCGAGGCGCTGCTGGCGACCCATGCCTTCGAGGACGGGCCGCATCCGAGGCTGCTGGCGCGCTGACGGCGCGGACACCGCGGCTGCGGCGTGGCGTCTGCACGGGTGTCGCAGGCGGCACCGCGCGGCAGCGCACGGGCACGCGGCACCACCGGGAGTCGTGTTGTACCAGCGCTGAACACGCGCTGCGTGTGGCACCGGCCGATGGCTGTTGCCGGTGCGCCGCAGTGGCAGGCGCGCACACCGTATCTTCATGGCGCGGATGCAGTTTCGTCTTGCCGGCCACGTCCCGCTTCGGAATGATCCGGCGCGACGCAATACTGGAGGACAAGACGTGTTTTCGAGACGAATCCTGGCCGGCGCTGCCGTGCTGGCGGTGATCGGTGCCGGCGGCGTGGCCGCGCAGAACTACAACCTGCGCCCGTCCTTCGGCACCGCGAACCTGCGCTTCAACTTCGCGCCCGACCCCTTCGTGGTGAACGTGACCGCCGGCGGCACCATCCCGGCCGAGCGCATCGGCGGGCCGGGCTGCGTCGGCACCATCGCGCAGCCGCCCGACGTGCGGCTGAACTACCAGGCCGGCGGCGGGCTGCCGCTGTGGATCGGCGCGCGGTCCGCCGCCGACGTGACGCTGGTGGTGAACCTGCCGAACGGCCGCTGGATCTGCAACGACGACTTCCAGGGCACCAACCCGGGCATCATCCTGCGCCAGCCCATGTCGGGCCAGTATGACATCTGGGTCGGCAACTACGACCGCGGCCGCGGCATCCCGACGCAGGTGTTCTTCTCGGAAGTGCCGCCGAACTGAACGGCCGCGCGCCCGGGGCTTGTCGCACCGGGCGCCGCGTGCTTCTGACGAACCCTACGGGCGGACCAACCGCGCCGATTTTCCGGGAGGAACTACCGCATGCGGATGCATCGTCGCGCGGCGCTCGCGCTCATGGCCTCGACCCTGCCGGCGCTGAAGGTCGCGCAGGCGCAGACGGCGCCCTGGCCCAACCGCCCCATCCGCATCGTGATCCCGTGGCCGCCGGGCCAGGCGACCGACCTGGCAGGCCGCGTCATCGCCCAGCGGCTGAGCGAGAAGCTCGGCCAACCGGTGGTGGCGGAAAACCGCGCCGGCGCGGGCGGCACCATCGGCACCGATGCGGTCGCGAAGTCGGCGCCGGACGGCTACACGCTGCTCGCGGGGTCATCGGGGCCCTTCACCATCGCGCCGCTGCTCCAGCGCCTGCCCTACGACACGACGCGCGACTTCGCGCCGATCGCGATGTGGGGCGTGTCGCCCTACCTGCTGGTGGTGAAGCCGGACTTCCCGGCCAACACGGTGCAGGAGTTCATCGCCCTGCTGAAGGCGCGGCCCGGCCACTACACCTTCGGGTCGTCCGGCCGCGCCGCCACGGCGCACCTGATCATCGAGGCGTTCAATGCCCGCGCCGGGGTGGATGCCCTGCACGTGCCGTTCTCCGGCAGCGCGCCGTCGATGACCGCGCTGATCGGCGGGCAGATCCACTATTCCATCGAGACGCTGGCGGCGACCTTCCCGCTGGTGCGCCAGGGCGCAATGAAGGCGCTGGGCATTTCGCTGAAGGACGGCAGCACGCTGGCGCCGGACGTGGTGCCCTTCGCCCGGGTGCCGGGGCTGGAAGGCTTCGACGCCGGCGCCTGGGTGGGCCTGGTGGCGCGCGCCGGCACGCCGGCGCCGATCGCCGAACGCCTGGGGCAGGAGATCGCGGACGGCATGGCCGACCCGACCGTGCGCGGCCGCTTCGAGAGCATCTTCGTCGAGCCCGTGCCGCGCGGCCCGACGGCCTTCGGCGCCTACCTGCAGGAACAGCGGGAGCTGTTCCAGGGCATCATCACGCGGCAGAACATCAGGCTGGACTGAGGCGTCCAGCATAGAGCCGAAGGCGCGCACGATCGGGGCTCCGGCCGTGCGCGCCCGATGGCGGCCAGCCAGCCGCCGATGCGCGCCGGTCACTGCGGGCCGGGCGCCTCCAGCGCGTATACCCCAAGCGCGATCAGGCCCCACAGCGCGAGCGAGATCAGAAAAGCAACCATCAGGCGGACCACCGGCGGGAGGCGATAGAACCGGGCCCACGGAGGCGCGGCGGCAGGGGCCGTGCTGCGCCGGGCATCGGACTCCAGAAATCGGCCGCATGTCGGGCAGCGGGTGGAGGGGGGATCGAGCAGGGGATTTCCGACCATGCGAACCACGCATCGGCGTATGCTCATGGGGAGCACGACCCCAGCCCCGCTGACACCATCGTGATGGCGCGCGCGCCGTGCAAGAAAACCCGCATTAAACCTTGGTTACGCGAATGTTCATGGAGGAGGCGGCGCCGCCGCCGGCTTACCGGATGCACCTCTCGCGATGGTCGCGTGGCCCCCGGCAGTGCGGCCAGGTCGAAGCCGCCTTGCTCCCCTTGTCGACATGCCAGTGGGCGGGGCGATCCCGACGATTGGCACTCAGGTCAGGACATGGGGCGCAGTGCGGCTCCGACGCCCAAAATGATGCCGCCCCAGAGCAGCAGCGACGTCAGCAGGATCAGCGCCAGGCGCGTCCGTACCGGCCGGCAGTCGAGCCAGCGGAGCACCGCGTTCGACACGCTGGTGTGGCGCTGCGGTCCGCGAGGCCCACCGCGCGCCGGCTCGTGATCCTTCGCCGCAAAAGGGGGTCCCGTATACACCCGGTCCTTCATTGCGTTCCGCTCCCATTTCCTTCCTCTATCGGGGAGTATGGCGTTTCACACACGCCCCGATAGTAAAAACTGGGTTATTTCGCGCATAACGAGCATGCAGCGACTTAATATCCACGAAGCGAGGTGCGAACGCCATGGCAGGCGTGGGCGGCTGGAAAGAGACGGCCCTGACGCGCGGGTTCCTGCGTGTTCACGCGCCGTCTCATTCGCAGGATCGGTTGTGTGGTCGGAAAACATCATGCTGTTGCACGTGTTTGCAGGCAGCATGCGCCCGACGCGCAGCGCGGCCCAGCAACAACGCCGCGGCGCGCTTCACGCGGATACGGGAACAACCGCAACAGGTCACGAGAGCGCGTGATCCTCTACCCGCGGCACCCATCACTTGGTTCCAGGTGCCGGGCGGCCGAATGCGATCCGTTTTACTTCGCGGGTGCAGCATTCTTGCGCCGCGGGCTTCACCCCACCCGCGCAATCCCCTGCCCGCCCAGCAGCCCGACCGCGCCGCCGCCCAGCCCCATGGCCCGCGTCGCGAAGAAGCGCTTGAGCCCCGGCAGCCGGTCCACCGCCGCGATGCCCAGCCGCCGCGCCATGCGCACCGGCGGCAGGCGGGAGGAGAACAGGCGTTCGAGCACATGCGTCGCGCCCAGCATCACCAGGCTGTCGGGCCGCCGCGCCGCCTGGTAACGCGCCAGCACCGCGGCGCTGCCGGGGTCCTCGCCGGCGTTCACCGCCTCGATCACCGCCTCGGCCAGCGCCGCCACGTCGCGGAACCCCAGGTTCAGCCCCTGCCCGGCGATCGGGTGGATGCCATGCGCCGCATCGCCCACCAGCGCCAGGCGTTCGGCCGTGAAGCGCGCGGCGTGCATGGCGCTCAGCGGATAGGACCAGCGCCGGCCGATCGGCGTGATCGCACCCAGGTGCCCGCCCATGCGCGCGGCGATTTGCCGGCCATAGGCCGCATCGTCCATCGCCAGCACGGCGCGGGCGATGGCGGTGCGTTCCGTCCACACGATGGCGCTGACATGCGGATGGCCGGGAATGCCGTGCATCGGCAGCTGCGCGAAGGGCCCATGCGGCAGGAAGTGTTCGAGCGCCATGTTGCGGTGCGGCTTCTCATGCGCCACCGCACCGACGATCCCCATGGCATGGTAGTCGAGCCGCGCGGCGGGAATACCGGCGCCGCGGCGCAGCGGCGAATGGCGGCCCTCGGCGCCGACCACCAGGCGGGCCTGGATCGTGCCGCCGACCGAAAGGCGCACCACCGCCCCGTCGGCGGCGCGTTCGACGCGCGCCTCGGCCGGGGCGAACACGTGCAGCCCGGGCGCCTGCGGCAGGCGGGCGTTCAGCGCCACGCGCAGCGCCCGCGCTTCGACCATCCAGCCGAAGGGCTCCTCGCCCAGCTCCGCATGGTCGAAATGCAGGGACAAGGGTGAGGCTGCCTCTCCGGGCCGGCCATCCGCCACGCGGATGCCGAGGATGGGGCAGGGCGCCTCCGGCAGGCGGTCCCACACGCCGGCGGCATCGAGCAGCCGCTTGGACGACAGCGCGATGGCATAGGCGCGCCCGTCGAATTCCGGCAGCTCCATGGGCGGCAGCGGCGCGGCATCGACCACCGCGACGCTGACGCCGGCGGCCGCCAGCGTGGCCGCGAGGGTGGCGCCGACCGGGCCGGCACCGATGATGGCCACGCTGACGTCGAGGGTCTTGTCCATCCCGCCAATCTAGGCCCGTCCGGCCGCCGCGCCAGCCCGCCCCGAACGCAGGCATCTGCACAATCCGTAGGCACAACCACCGAAACCCGGCGGACAGGCAGCCGCCACCCGCCGCGCGCCGGTTGGCACGGCTCTTGGAAGCCTCGGCTCATCGTTTGCCCCAGAGAGGAAAAGCACGGGCCATGAAACTGGTGATGGCAGTCATCAAGCCCTTCAAGCTGGACGAGGTGCGCGAAGCGCTCACCCCGCTCGGTGTCCAGGGGCTGACGGTGACCGAGGTGAAGGGGTTCGGCCGGCAGAAGGGCCAGACCGAAATCTACCGCGGTGCCGAATACCATGTGAGCTTCCTGCCCAAGGTGAAGATCGAGGTCGCCGTGCCGTCCGAACTGGCGGATGCGGTGGTCGAGGCGATCGCCACGA